>Ga0080007_1035448_pt1 | contig 47021 bp, 48 predicted proteins | sample OctOCTMetagenome_FD_69210 | JGI IMG/M metagenome (GOLD analysis project Ga0080007, IMG submission 69210) | Hot spring and microbial mat streamer communities from Octopus Spring Streamers, Yellowstone National Park, USA - OCT_B (SPADES... | ecosystem: Environmental > Aquatic > Thermal springs >...
TTAACGAAAATAATTCAAGATACTTTATTTTTGCTGATTCCTTAACATATATTCAAGCTTCTGGAAGAACTAGTAGAATGTTTTTTGGTGGAATAACTACTGGCTTATCAATACTCCTTATAGATGATAATAAAGTTTTCAAAGGGCTAGATTATCAGTTACAACGAAGATATGAAAATTTTGTTTGGTTAGATAAACAGGAATTTGAAAAAAAATTTAAAGAAATAATTCAGAGAATAAAATTAGAAAGACGTGCTATAAAAGAAAAAAATATAAAATACATTTCAAAAGAAATTAAAAAAATTAAGAATGCATTATTAGTTGTTGAATCCCCTACAAAAGCGAAAACAATTTCTTATTTCTTTGGAAAGCCTGCGGTAAGATTAATCAACGGAATTCCTGTTTATGAATGTGTTACTGGCGAATATATTTTAAACATAATTCCTACATTAGGACATATTTTTGATTTAGTTTATGCTCATGATGATCAAAAAATTTTCTATGGTATTAAAAAAGAAAACCATCATTTTGTACCAATATATACTACTATAAAAAGATGTAGGGATTGTGGGCATAGCTTTACTGAAGCTACTAAAGAAATTGTGGTAAAGGGAGCTGGTAATGAAAAAACTCTTAAATGTCCAAAGTGCGGTTCAACGAATATTTTTGACTCAATAAATATAATTAATGCTATAAGAAAACTTGCTATGGAATCTGATTTAGTAATACTTACAACAGATCCGGATTCTGAAGGTGAAAAAATTGCTTATGATGTTTTTCTTTCACTGAAGCCTTTGCTTATTAAAAAAGAAATAAAAAGAATGGAGCTTCATGAAATAACATTTAAAGCTTTTAATAAGGAGATAAAAAACTTAAGAGAAATCAACCTGAATATGGTTTATGCTCAAATTTTGAGAAGAATTGGGGACAGGTGGGTAGGTTTTTCAATTAGTTCAGTTTTGCAACATCAACTTGGTAAAAAAACTTTGGGTGCAGGCCGTGTCCAAACACCTGTCCTAAATTGGATTATTGCAAAGTATAAGGAGGCATCTAAAACAAAGGACAGGTATATCTTTATCAATACTAAGATAAATGAAGCGATTCAAGGCCCTAGTTTAAAAATTAAAGTAAATCCAGAATTAGGTTCTCTTATAAATTCTATTAAAAAAGAAATTAAGCGAAAAGGAATAATTAATGTAAAGGAAGAAATAATAAAAGAAGAAGAAATTTCTCCTCCTAAACCTTTAAATACTTCTGATATGCTCATTAAAGTTGCAAACAAGTTTAAAATCACGGTGGAACAAATAATGAGACTAGCACAAGATCTTTTTGAAGCTGGTTTAATTACTTATCATAGGACTGATAGCCGTTACATAAGTGATGTTGGTTTCAAAATTGCTCAACAATATTTGGAACAAAAAGGAATGCAGCATCTTTTTGTAAAAAAGCAATATGATAAACCTGGCGCTCATGAATGTATTAGACCTACTAGACCCTTGGATAGAAACGAGTTAGAAAACTTGGTTTCAACAGGCCAATTAAACTTACCAATTCAATTAACTCCTTTGCATTATAAACTCTATGATCTAATATTTAATACATTCGTTGCTTCACAGATGAAATCTGCTAAAGTAATTAAGAAGGAATTACAGTTTGAAGATATCGATGTACCTACTGAAGAAGGCTTCATAAGTGTTCAGATAGAAAAGGTTGAAGGAATAATTGAATATGAAAAAGAAAGCTTTGCTAAAGTTCTTCCTATACCTATTAATGAAGTTTTGAGTAAGCTTAGTAGGGGCAGTCAATTAAAAATTGATAAAGTTACCAAAGTTACTTTAAAGCTTAAGCTGTATACAGAAGATGAAATAATAAATAAAATGAAAGAAGAAAATATCGGTAGACCTTCAACATATGCAATTATTATACAAAAATTAAAAGAGCATGGATATGTTATTTCTTCTAAAAAGAAAAAAGCATTGATACCAACTAATTTAGGAATTAGTGTAATGGATATAATTCAAAAAAATTTTGGTTGGCTTGCCAACGTTGAGCTTACAAGAAAATTCGAAGAAGCTATGGATAAAATAGAAAGAGGTGTAGAAAATGAAAAAAATGTTATGGAAAAGATTAAAGAATTTTTCGATGAATATTACCAAAAAATAAAGAACGCAGTAGTATTAAAATGATTATAACAATCTTAGCGGGCGGTGAAGGAACCAGATTAAGACCCTTAACTATTACTAAACCTAAACCTTTAATCAAAATTCTTAATGTTCCGGTTCTTACCTATACTTTAGAAAATTTAAAGAAAATAGGTATAAAGGAAGCGTATTTAACTTTACATTATCAGGCTAATAAAATTATATCGGCATATGGTTCAGATTATAAGGGAATCGATTTGAAATATTCTATTGAAGATAGACCATTAGGCACTGCAGGAAGTGTTAACTTTACTGTAGGAAATTTTAACGAAAGAACCCTTGTAGTAAGCGGTGATTTATTGACGGATTTCAGTTTGAAGGAGATTTTAGAATTTCATTCTAAAAAAGGTTCCATTTTTACTATAGGAGCAACTACGGTAAAAAATCCGTATCAGTTTGGAATAATAAAGATGAATGAGGAAGGAAAGGTTGTTAAATTTTTAGAGAAACCTTCTCCTGCAGAAGTTTTTAGTAACATAATAAATGCAGGAATATACGTAATTGAACCTGAAGTTTTTAAATATATTCCTAAAGGAGTAGAATTCGATTTTAGTAAAGATCTTATACCAATTTTACTATCAAAGAACGAACCTGTATATGCATTTGAATTTAAAGGCTATTGGCGAGATATTGGAACTTTGGAACAATATTTAGAAGCAAATAGAGAAATACTTCAAGGCTATTCTAAGAATTTATTAGATATCGCTTTAAGTTTACAGGAAATTAGAAAGGAAAAGTATATTGAGCCTAACTTTATTCATTCATCTTCTTTAATTCATCCTAAAGTTAAAATAGGTCCTTATGTTATAGTAGATGCTGATACTATAATTAAAGATGGGAGTATTATATCCTTTAGTATCATAGGAAAATCAGTATATATTGGAGAAAGATGTGTTATTTCTTCAAGTATATTAGGTGATAACGTAAAATTAAAAGGAGGAACTATAATTTTTGATGGATGTACTATAGGAGATAATACTCTAATTGGAAAAGGTGTGGAAATAAGACCTCATGTTAAAATATGGCCAAATAAAGTTATCGAGGATAATTTGGTAATATCGTCAGATATAATAACTGGAATTAGATATGTTAAAAGAATTTTTATTGGAGGTTTAGCTACATTTATACCTAATTTAGAGCTTACTCCTGAACTTTCATCAAAGATAGGCAAAGCTTTGTCATCTATAATACCAATTGGGTCCAGCATATTTATTGGAAGGGATGATCATTTATATTCTAAAATTGTTGAGCAATCGTTAATCTCAGGCATACTAGCTAGTGGTTGTAACGTGATTACTACTAGAATTATTACATCAAATATTGCGAGGGCCATCATCAAAAACTTAAAAACTAATATCGGCATATTTGTATCTGAACACCCAAAGGATGAAAGTATTATAACGCTTCAAGTATTTGATAATAACGGAGCTAATTTAGATTATAAAACTGAGAAAAAGATTGACGAAAATATTCAAAGAGAAGAATTTAGAACCATAGATTACAAAAATATAGGTGATATTTCATTTTATTCATTGGTTTTTGATTCTTATTATTCAGAATTAATTAAAATTTTTGAACCTTCTTATATTGATAATTATGTGCAATTTGCATTAGATATAAACGGTTGTTTTTTGGAAGATATTATAAATCTCATATTAAAAAATTATAAAATAACTAATTTCTTTATTTTTAACTCAAAATATAAAAGAATAAATGAAGAAAATTTAATTTATATTTCAAACATTTTTAAAAATTTAAAAATAAACTTCGGTTTAGTTTTTGATAAAAATCTTGTTTATTATTCTGTAATAACCAATAACGGTTATGTATTAAATCCAATTCAAAATTTTCTCCTTCAAATATTTTGCAGTATTGAGAACAATTTTAAAAATGTAAACATACCACCATATATTCCTAATTCACTAATAGATTATATTGAAAAATTAGGTTTAAAAGTAAAAATATTTCCTTTAAATTACAGAGATTTTAGCCGCTCTCTAACTGAAAGTAAAAGTGTAACTGTTGATTGTGAAAATAGGTTTGGAGCAAATCCTATAGCAGGTCCTGATTCAATTATTGCGTTATTTAATTTACTTTTTTCTATTTCAAAGACAAATAGATTGGTTTCAAGTATTATTAAGGAATTCCCTGAATATTATATAGCTAATGACACATTAGAATGTTCTTCTGAAGAAATAATAAGGGTTTTTGAGAACCTAAAATCTACCGATGAAATGAAGGTATACCCATATTATAATGGGCTAATTATCGAATTCAGCGAAGCAAATTGTTTTATTCAGCCTTCACAATATTGTTTAGGTATTGATATTTATTCAATTTCAAAAGCATATGAGAAATCTTTGAAACATTTGACGATCTTAAGAAAACTTATTCAATCTTTTATAAAACGTTTTAATCAAGTCGCAAAATAATTAGGTTTAATTTTTTAGATTTGGTCATTTATTATAATTATTAGCCGATGAAATAATTTGAATGTCTGATATTAATGAGGAATCCCAGGGGTAGATGAGGCTTTCGAATTTTATAAACTATTATACAAATGAAAACCTCGCTCTTTAGGGAGGAGTAGCTTACAAAGAATTAAGTTACTCTTTAACTATTGAATAAAATTGCTTATTTGGTAAAAAAATTTCTACTGTAAATTTATAAATTCAAAAAACTTTTAATATTAAAACTAAATGGGACAAAAAGTCCTTCAATTAAAGACTATAAAATTTTATGTTGCTTCTTCTAAAATTTGTAACGGTTTAGGAATTTTTGCTAAAAAAGAAATAAAGAAGAACGAAATAATATTTAAATTTGAAGGGAAAATCGTTTATCAAGATTATACCTATGTAAGCATGCCCTATGCATTACAATTAGATTTTAATAAGTATTTACTTCCAAAAGGAGATTATAAATATCTTAATCATTCTTGTTCTCCCAATTCTTATGTAAAATTAATTAATAATGAGCTTTATTTGATAGCATGTAAAAATATTGAAAAAGATGAAGAGATAACATACAATTATAATACAAGCGAATTTGACATGGGAGTAGATGCCTTTGAATGTTTATGCAAAAGCCCAAATTGCTATAAAGTTATTAAAGGATTTAAATATCTTCCTCCTGATGAAAAAATAAAATTGAAGCCTTATTTATTACCCTATTTAAAAAAATATTAGAAAAATAAATTTTTACTTTTTCATTTCTTTTTTATGATAGCAAAAAAGTACAAGGAATGTAATATTGTTATAAAGATAGGAGATTTGTTGGAGGAAGAAGCTGAAGCTATAGTAAATCCTGCCAATTCTCTTATGATCATGGGCGGTGGTGTAGCAGGAATAATAAAAAAGAAAGGAGGAGAGGAAATTGAAGAAGAAGCTAAAAAATATGCTCCTGTTGAAGTAGGTAAAGCAATAATTACGAAAGCTGGAAAATTAAAGTTTAAGTACGTAATACATTCACCAACAATGGAAAGACCTGCTATGCTAACAACCTTCGAAAATGTATATAAAGCTACTTTAGCTGCGTTAGGATCTGCTTATAATCATGGAATTAAAAGGGTATCATTTCCAGCGATGGGCACAGGGGTAGGAGGTTTATCTTATAGCGAGGCTGCAAAAGCAATGTTATCAGCAATAAAGGATTTTCTTGAAAAATTTACTCTTGAAGAAATAAAAATAATTTTATTAAATAAAGATGCATATGAAAACTTTGTTCTTGAATTAAATAAAATATTTAAAAAATGAAAGCAGTTATTCTTTATGGTCCACATGATGCTAGAATAGTAGATTTGCCGATTCCTAATATCAAAGACAACGAAATTTTAGTAAAAATGGATGCATGCGGAATATGTGGAACAGATGTTGAAAAATATTCTGGAAGCTTTGTCACACCTCCTGTTTTGGGTCATGAAGTTGTTGGCTATATTTATAAGGTAAGTAAAAATCTTAAATTTAAAGAGGGTCAAAAGGTTTTTGTTCATCATCATGTTCCATGTAGGGTTTGTTATTATTGTTTAAGAGGCGATTTTACTCTCTGCGATAACTTTACCAAAGTAAATTTTGATCCTTGTGGATTAGCAGAATATTTTAGAGTTCCTTCAGAAATAATTGAAAAAGAAGGTGTTTTTTTATTACCTGAAGATTTTCCCAGCGAAAGAGCTACTTTTATTGAACCTTTAGCTTGCTGTATTAAAGCTGTAAATAAAATTAAACCTAATATAGGAGATAAAATTGCCATTTTTGGCTCGGGTCCTGCTGGACTTCTTTTTTTACTATTGCTTAAGTCTTTAGGAATAACAACAATAGCATGTATAGATGTTAATAATAAGCGTTTGGATTTTTCCAAAAATTTAGGAAGCGAAATTACCTTAAATCCTTTAACCGTTGATATAAAGAAAGAAATTAAAAATTGGTGTGATGGTAGAGGAGCAGACATAGCAATAGTAGCAACTTCAAGTATTAAAGCTATAGAAGATGCAATAAATATAGTCAGAAAAGGAGGTACGGTTTGTTTATTCGGAAACCCTAAGAAGAATGAGACTTTGAATTTAAATGCCAGCGATATATTTATTAAGGAAATAAAAATTATACCTAGTTATTCTACAACAGAGCTGGAAATATATCAAGCAATTTCCATTTTAAAAAGTTCTTTGATTCAACCTGAAATATTAATTTCCCATAGATTTAATTTAAATGAAGCAGTAAAGGCTTTAGAACTTTCAGAAAAAGGAGAGACGATTAAGACTATTGTTTATGGATATTAACGGAGTATTCATTAAAAACGAGAAAGTGAGCTGCTCCGCCCTAAAGGGCGAAGCTTCCAGCGTTTAGAGTAGGTTTTGCCCCTATCTCCTCGTTTGCTGGTTCGGGAGGCTCACAGCTTCCCCATCCCATAAATCTCATTAATCTATGGGCTATATTAATACATGCATTTAGATCTCTATTATATCTTAGACCACAATTAGGACAATTTATTTCTCTACCTTTAACTTGGGCAACATGCCCCCATCTACGACATGTTTTAGAAGAATTTTTAACTAAATTTTTTTGTAAATAATAAACTTGAATTCCATTAAGAAGGGCTTTATACTTTATATACTTTTGCAATTTTCTGAATGGTAAGCTATGGAAACGCTTATTTAATTTTCTGCTTTTATTAAATTTTTCTCTAATATGAGTTATATCTTCCATTACTATTGCAGGATTTGAACTTTGTTTAGCATAATCAATAATTTGATTAGCAATAATATGTAATAATTGATTTATTTTCCTTCTTTCCTTTCCTCCAAGTCTCTTTACTTCTTTTAAGAGTCTCTTTCTCATTAAATTTCTTCTAATATGTGAGTATAATCCTCTAATTTTCTTAATTTCAGCTCCTTTCCAGAATTTCCCTTTGATTGGCTTATTTGGATTATTAATTAAGATCTTAGTTGCTGTTGCTAAATTATGTTCTCCTATATCGATTGCTACAATTGTTTCTGGTTTATTTATAAAAGAAATAGTTTTCTTTAAAGTAAAATGAGCATACCATTCTTTATTACGTTTAACCATTTCAACAGTTGCAAATTTCCATTCATTTTTTAAAGCTTCTTCAATTCTTTGCTTTTGCTTTTCACCGAAAACAATCGGTAAACTAATTCTTTTTTTTATCAATACTTAAAGTTAACCAATATGGAGTTAATACATTATTTGTTTTATCAAATTTATAGCATCTCTCATCAAATCGTATGGCTATTCTTTTCAGTTTTGGTTTATTTGTTTTCCTTTTCAACTCATTAAAACTCTTCAATATTTCAATAGCTTTATCTCTAGCTGTTTGAATTAAAGCGGTATTTAGATCAAACATTTTCTTAGCTGATTCATATGACTTGTTATGAAGTTCTGTTTTAGAAACAATATTAAAGTTCAAATACCATTTTACAATTTCAAAGTATTCTTCAAGAGTTCGATTTAATATTAATACTTTATTTTTGTTTGCATTGAAGACTTTACCAACAATCGTTATTTGTATTTCTTTCAAGGGAACATTACTGTTTATACATTATGTTTAGTATATTTAAGCTTTTACTCTGCCATAATTGGCGAGGTTTTCATTTTAATCCTAATAAAACTACCTCGTCTACCAAATCCTCTATTTCTTCAATTTCTCCACTTATAAATTTATCAAAACTTACTATTTCAAAATCTAAACCTAGGCTTTTTGCATAAAGATAAGCCTCCATTAGTTCCTCTTTAGTAGGATATCTGGATATTTCTTCATATCTAGGATCATATTTGAAAGATAACTTGTTACAATAATTATCTGGGTGATATTGGTACATAATATTTACAAGTACATCAGGCATATTTTGTTTGATCCACAATAAAACTGGTTTAGTACAACATTCAACATGATTGGGCATAACTAAATGTCTTATTAGCATATTATCTCCCCATTCATAAACAATTTTATGGTTTCTTGAAACTGTTTCAAAATACCATGGAGTTCTAGATAATTTTATTGCGCATTTATCATTGCCAAATTTAAAGTCTGGCAAATATATATCTATGATTTCTCTTAATATCATCATTGTTTCTTTACTCATGAAGAAGTTTGAATTCCATAAAATAGGAACATTGAATTCTTTGTTATAAAAAGCTTTTTCTTTATCAAACTTATATCTATAGAAGTCTGCATAGGCATTTAAAATGTAGCTTAAATCAAAAGATTTCATTTTCTCCATATTTTCTAATTCCTTTATTGCTTGTACTATTGTATGTAAATGAATAGTAGGTTCTCCTCCTACAAGATTTATGTTATGCACACCCTCCATTCTTAATTGAAACATCATCATAGCAACCATTCTAGGAGTTACAGGTATCCCATTCCATTTATCGGTGCTTATATCACCATTTTGGCAAAATGCACATCTCATATTACAACTAGTAAAAAATATCGTTCCTGAACCTTCAGTTCCTCTTAAAGGTAATTCCTCTCCTCTATGGTGAAAATAACTGCTAACCCTTGAAGTTTCATCAAGTTGGCATGTTCCAAGTTTTGTTCCAGCACTTCTATCCACTCTGCAATTCCATCTGCAAAAATTACAAGACTTAAGCATTCTTTTTACTAATTCGACTTTTAAATCTAAAAAATTCTTTTCATATCTGTTAAAATCTTCGAGCTTAGCTTCGTTGTTTTTTATTGCATTGAATTTTTCTAAAAACTCTTTTGATAACTTGTCATGATATTCCCATAATTCTTTATCTGAAGCTTCCTTCAAATCTATTTCACATTTTATTCTTCTACAGATCAAATATTTAGCAGGTTTTTTATTCAATGATACCTCATAATACCATTTTAATTTATTGATTATATTTTCATGATTCCAAATCCATAATCTAGAAAAACTTGCCACAAGAAAGAAATAATTTAACCTTATAAAATATTTTTCTCTCTTAAAATTTCTTCTAATTTTACTTTGTTTTTACAAAATATCATCAATGTTTCGTTATCCTTTATTCCTATTTCATTTAAAGAATCTTTATCATTTAATTCCTTATTTTTATAAATTATCTTAAATAAATCTGTGTTATCATCTAAATTATATTTTTTTAAAATTATCTTTTTTATATCATAAATTTTTGTATATTCATTTACATTTAAGACAGTAATTTTCTTTTTCCAAAGTCTACTAAAAGAAAAAAATGATTTTTCTTCAAAGATAAAAGTCTCATTAACTTTTATTTTAATCAATGTATATCCCCATCTCTCTTGCTATTTCTTTTAATTTTTCTATTCTTTTTGATACAGAAGGATGAGTTGAAAACCATTCAGCTATGGTTTCTCCTGAGATTTCTTTTCTAAATGGGTTTGAGATCCAAAGTGAAGCGGTAATTTGTGGAGCATTTAATTCGTATCCTCTTAATATTGCGTTTTCTATTTTTCTTAATGCACTTATCAATGCTTGAGGCTTACCTGTTAATACCGCAGAAGTATAATCAGCTAAATATTCTCTTGTTCTTGATATAGCTAATTGAATTAGAGAAGCAGTGATTGGTGCTAACATAAATATTGCTATTCCTAAAGCTACATTTGCACCGTTTCTTCCTCTAAAAACCAAAAGTAAAGCGAAATAGGCTAAGTAAGTAATAGCTGTAGCTACTGCTGCAGCGATTGTAGCAATCAAAATATCCCTATTAACAACATGTCCTATCTCATGACCCATTACAGCTTCAACTTCATCTTCATTCATTAAAGTTAGTAAGCCTGTGGTAGCTGCTACTACCGCATTACCAGGACCTCTTCCTGTAGCAAAAGCATTTGGTTGTGGTGAATTTACAATTGCAACTTTAGGCTTAGGAATATTTGCTTTCATTGCTAATTTTTCTACAATCCTATGTAATCTTGGAGCCTCTTTTTCACTAACAATTCTTGCACCTGTTGAAGCCAATACTAGTTTGTCCGAGAAAAAGTATATAAAAAGGTTCAGAATTAAAGCTAAAATAAAAAACCAAAAGGCTAGCGTTAATCCTCCTATGTTTGTTGCACTTCCTATAATATATCCTATTCCTACCAGTATTCCACCTAGTAACGCTAATAAAGCTGTTGTTTTGGTATAAGCAATTAGAACCCTGTTCATCATCATTATTTTTTTATATACCAACTATATAAAGTTTTTAATCTTAATCATAGCATGCTTTAAGAAATAAATTAATATAATTTTTATGAGAATAATGAATTGTGGCATATCCTAAAATCTTACCTGATGAACTAGTTGCTAGGAGTGTTTATCCAGCTTTAAGAGCCATGATTGCTGATGTATTAATAAAAAAATATAATTATACTCAAGTTGAAGCTGCTAAAAAATTAGGAGTAACACAAGCTGCTATTAGTTATTATTTGTCATCTAAAAGAGGGGTTTTTAAACAGTTATTCAAATCAGAGTTTATAAGTAAAAGTGTTGAAGAAATTGCAAAAGGTATAGTTTTAAATAAAATAAATGAGCAGGAACTTACTTATAGTTTAATTAAAATAGCTGATTATATTATTGAAAATAAACAATTATGTGAACTGCATAAACAGTTTGAGGAAGATTTAAACGTAAATGAATGCCATTTATGTGAGGATAGGTTAAAGATAAATTCTAAGGAATATTTAAATAATTTAATTAAAAAAATAGAGAAAGAATAATGGAAACAAAGAAAATAAAGAGTTATTGTCATATTTGCGGAAAAAATACAGAAAAAGAGAAGATTGGAAAGGAAGGAATATGGGGAGTCTATAGATGTTTAAATTGTGGTAATTTATCTTTACTACCAGATTAAAAGCTTTTATCTTTTAAACAATTTTTAAGAGTATGAAAAGTTATTTCTTAGTAAGCATTGTTTTAATCTCTTTTATCTCATTAAATTTTAAATACGAATTACAACCATGCGAGAATTTGGAATTGACTTCCAATAGAAGTGAAGCTATATATGAAAATAAAGTGTATTGTAATCTAATACTTACCGATGAAGCTCGATTAAAAATTTTTAATAATGCAGTAGTTAAAGTTCTTAATAATTTTACTATAAAAAGATTTGCACAACTTGAGATTATAGATTCAAAACTTGAGATTTTAGCTACTGTGTATATTTTAGATAAATCACAAGTATCGATTACCAATTCTTTAATTAATGCTTCAAAATCAATAAGAATAGAAGGGGAAAGTAGGGTCAGCCTAAACAATGTTAAATTATATTCTGAAGAACTTATTCTTAGTGTTAAAGGAATGGCTATGTTAGATATAAAAAACTCTGAATTTATTGGAGATATTATCATATTTCCTTATTCTTATTCAAAGGTATTTATCAATAGAACATCTTATTTTTATATATATTTGTCTAATCAACAATTTGACATTACAATAAATGGATCAAAATTTAGTTTAATACTGGAAGTTACAAATAAACCTTCGAATTATATTGTATTGCCTTATAGTTATTACTATTATTGGAATTTAACTTATATAACTAAGGAATATATTGGTATCCCAGGTAAAATAAACGTTTATGATAGCTCTATTGGTATTTTTAGGTCTAACCAACTTATTATTTCGGTTGATAGCTTATTCGTTTCCAATTCTAAAAATATTACCATAACTATTAAAGATAAGCTTAATGTTGCAAATGTTCGTGGTGGAGAAATTAATCAATATACTTTTCGAATAGAAAATATTCTAGTAAATTTAATGCAAAGTTCTATTTATGCTTGGAATTTTGAATATTATCAAGGTAAAAATTATTTATTGGCTAATTCATCTTCCGTAATAATAAGATCTTATTCCAATTCCTCTATATTTATAAGTAACGTAGACCTTATTGGAGTATTCTCTACTGATTCCTCGCATATTTACATTAAAGAATCTATTATAAATAATTATGTTATTAGTAAACTCAATTCTAAGATTTTTATCACTCAAACTATAATTAAAAATCCTAACAATTTCTACGCTTTTGATAATTCTACTATTTATATTGCATCTTTAGATAATATTCCTAAACCTTCAATAAAAATTAGTGGTGAAACAGTTCAAGTACTAATAAATGTTTATGGCTCAGTAGCTGTAATAGCGAGTAAAAATGTAACCATTAACCTATATAAGTTTGAACTAGGAATAAATACACCAAATCCTAAGTTTGTAATTATTGGTAAAGGTATTACCAATAAATTTGGAGAAATACTATCATATGTAGGAGAAAATTTGCCCAATGAAATATATATTCTAAAATTAACTCTTATGGCTACAGATAATACAACTTTGCAAGTAAATAAAACTTTTAGAATTGAAACTCCAATTTTACCTACTCCCCCTTCTCGACCTTATATAATAAGTCATAATGCTACTTCAAATTATGTTGTTCTAAGGTGGGAAATACCGCAGCAAAATCCATTTGTACCCGTTGAAGGTTTTCAAATATATAGAGGAGAAAAAAGGGATGACTTGAAATTAATAGATACAGTTAAAGATAGTTTTTCTTATGTCGATCTTAAAGTTATACCAGGTAAAACTTACTATTATGCAATTAAAGCTTATAATTATAAAGGGGAAAGCGAAATATCAAATATAGTTTTTGTTGAAATACCTATAAAAAAGGAACCTTATGTTGAAGGATTATTACAAAATTGGATAGCTAGTTTGGTGATTCTATCTATTATTTTAATTTCTTTATCTATTCTTGTAAAAAGTATTAAAAATAAAAAACTTAAACGCTAAAGGAACTTCCACAAGAGCAAGTAAATCTAGCATTTGGATTGTCTATCTTAAACCCGCTACCCATCAAGGTTTCTACATAATCTACGCTTGCTCCTTGAAGATATTTTGCGCTAAATTTATCAATTACAATTTTCACACCGTTTACTTCATATACAATGTCATCTTCAGTAGGATTTTCTTCAAACACCATACCATAGCTAAAACCTGCGCACCCTCCGCTAGCTATATATATTCTTAAGTATAGGTTTGGATTTCCTTCTTGTTCCATAAATTCTTTGACTTTCTCTATAGCTTTTTCTGTAAAGGTTACAATTGGTTCATTAACAGTAACTGTCATAGTTTTTTCATATTCTAACTAATATATAAGTTTTTTAAATAATTCCGCGGTAAATCATTGAGAAAGAAATGACTGATAATAGACTTCCCAAGGCTAATCTTTGATGTTTTTCTTTTATACTGATCATTATAGAAGAACCTAGAAATGAACCTATTATTATTCCTGTAGCTGTCAAAAGACCCAAATATAGATCAAGAAGTCTTTCATAAAAATAAATTAATGTACCTATACCTGTTACTATTCCTATCATTAAAAGACTTGTTGCTACTGATTTTTTAAGATCTAGATTAAAAATAAGATTAAGCAAAGGTGTAAATAAAACTCCTCCACCTACGCCTAAAAGGTTTGAAATTATTCCTCCAAATATAAACATTAAAAAACCTAAACTTTTGTTAATTTTTATTTTTCTAATTTTTAATATTAATATTGCTAAAATAATTATAATTATTCCAAATAAAATATACAAAATTTTTTTGTTTATTATAATAAATACCATACTTCCTATTATTGCACCAAAAATAGTTAATATTGATAAATTTAATCCTAATTTATAATTAATTAAATTTTTCATTGAATACTTAACACTTGAAATCATGCTATTAAATAATATTGCTAATAAACTTGCAGGAATTACCATTTCTATTGGGTATCCTAAATTTGTTAATGTAGGAACAATTATTATTCCTCCTCCTATTCCAAGAATTGAACCTATAAATCCTGCAGTAAATGATGCAAGAATTATGATTAAAACCGTTATTAGATCCATAATATAATAGTAGAAAACTAAAATAAATAGTGCTTAAAAGATAAATTTAGAAACCCTTTAATAAAATTGATGGACTTATTTACTTTATTTTTAATAGCGATGGGTTTTGTATTGATTTTTATTAATCTTGCTTCCCTTTACATTTTTAAAATTATTCCTTCACTAAAAACTAATTATAAATTAAATAATGAGCCTTTGGTATCAATAATTATACCTGCTAAATATGAAAAAGAAAACATAGAAAAATGTTTATCTTCAATTTTAAGTCTAGAATATTCAAATAAAGAAATAATTGTTGTTGCAGGAGATGAAGAAACAAAAGCAGTAGCAGAAAAATTTAAAAATGTTAAGGTTATTAAAGAACCTCCTCTACCTCAAGGATGGATAGGTAAAAATTGGGCTTGTTATATTGGTTATAAAAATTCTAAAGGTGATTATTTATTGTTTACAGATGCTGATACAATCCATTCAAAGGAAACATTAAATTTGGCTGTAGCAAAGTGTGAAGAAGAAAATATTGGTTTATTAACTTTAGTTCCAGGTTTAATAATGGAAAGCAAATGGGTCAAATCTTTTCTTCCTATAATAGGTCAATTCATTGTTATATACACCTTGGCTCCTTATACAAATAAAGATAATACTAAGTTTGTTTTTGGTAACGGTCAATTTCTTTTATTTAAAAGATCAGTTTATGAAAAAATAGGAACCCATGAAGCAGTAAAGAAAGATATTATAGAAGATATCCATTTAGCTAAGTTAGTTAAGCAAAATGGTTATAAGGTAAGGGTATATAATGGTTTAAATTTATTGAGAGTTAGAATGTATAGAAATCTTAAAGAAATGATTCAAGGTTGGTCAAAGAACTTGTATCTTGGCTTAGGAGCTAAGATTTATTATTTAATTATAGCTATATTATTGTTAACAATAATTTACTTATTTCCTTTCATAACTTTATTCTATAGTTTATTTTATTATAATTATACAAATTTATTCATTTGGTCTCTTATTATTAATATATTTTATATATTTCGTTTCGGTATAATTTATTATAAATTGAATGTTAATATTAATTATGCTTTTCAGTACTTTATTTCTATAATTTTATTCATTTATCTACTGTTAAGGTCTTATAATATGTATAAAAAAGGAATAATCTGGAAAGGCAGAATTTATAAACTCTCTACTTAGAATTATGAGTGAAGTAGATTTTGGTTTAATTTTAGAAAAAATAAAGGAAATGTTATCAAAGGAACCTCATTCTAAAACAACAATGCTAGGTGATCTGACAAAGAAAATTAATGATCCTTATGTTGTATTGACAGCTACTATTTTGTCACATAGAACTAAAGATGAAATAACTGAAAAAGTTGTAATTGATTTTATAAAGAAATATCCTAATGTAAATGAATTAGCCAAAGCTGATGTAAAAGAACTGGAAAATGTAATTAAAAAAGTAGGCTTTTATAGAAATAAAGCTAAAACCCTAATAAAACTAGCAAAGATTTTAGTTGAAAAATATAATGGTAAAATACCAGATGATATAAATGAACTTTTATCCTTACCAGGTGTGGGAAGGAAAACAGCCAATTGTGTTCTTGTTTATGCTTATAAAAAGCCAGCAATTCCTGTGGATACTCATGTACATAGAATAATGAATAGGTTAGGTATTGTAGAAACGAAAACACCTGAAGAAACTGAATTTGCATTAATGGAAAAAATAGATAAAAAGTATTGGTTAGATATTAACGAAACTTTTATCAGATTTGGTAAAAGTATTTGTAAGCCAATAAAGCCTCTTTGTAATATTTGTGCTTTAAATTCAATTTGTAAATATTATAAAGAATTACCAAAAGACAGGTAAAAATCTGTTTTTAAATGCATTTTTGCTTAATTTTCCTCTAATAGGAATTTGATAACCGCAATATTTACAACGGTTATTTTCATCTAAATACCATCCTGTTATGTCAAAACCAAATCTTTCTATCACCACATTATTACATTCTGGACAATATGTATTTTCTAAAGGATGACCAGGAACATTACCAATATAAACATACCTTAATCCTTCTTCTTTAGCGACCTGGCAATGTTTTTCCAAAGTTTTAACAGGAGTATGTGGTAAATGTAAAAGTTTATAATCAGGATGAAATCTTAAGAAATGAATAGGCGTATCAGGACCTAGGTTTTCATATATCCATTTGCATAATTTTCTTGCTTCTTCAAGATTGTCTCCTATCTCTGGCACTATTAAATCTGTTATTTCTATATGAATATTTAATTTCTTTAATTCCAATAACGATTCATAGATAGGCTCAGGTCCTGGAACAATTATATATTTTTGCATGAATTTTTTCTCTCCACTTCCTTTAAAATCTACAGTTATAGCATCTAAGAAATTAGCTAGCATTTTTATTGCTTCAGGAGTCATGTAACCATTGGAAACAAAGTTATTAAATAAACCATACTTATGTGCTAGTACTCCAACATCATGGGCAAATTCTATAAAAATCGTTGGCTCGTTATATGTATAAGTTATTCCTTCACATTTAGTCTTTAAAGCCATTTCTACAACTTCTTCAGGTGTAACATCCAGTCCTTCCACTTTTCTCCTTTGACTTATATCATAATTTTGGCAATATTGACACATCCAATTGCAACCTGTTGTAGCTATTGATAATACTTTTGAACCTGGATAAAAATGCATTAATGGCTTCTTTTCAATAGGATCTATATGGCTTGCAATTATTTTACCATATACAAATAAATATAATTTTCCATCAATGTTTCCTCTAATTCCACATAATCCGATCAATCCCTTTGGAATATTACAATATCTAGCACAAGCAGTGCACCTTACTCTTTCATTAGTTAATTTCTCATAAAGAACTGCTTCTTTCACACATATTGTTTTAATTTACAAGAAATATAAAGTTTACTGACTTCTTCTTCTCTTAAAAGGCAAGGGTTCCCCTCAGTTGATTCGGAGTTACATCTCGCATTTGAGGTGCAGTCGAGAAGCTCAGAGAACCCCTCCCATTTAAATTTTAACTCAAGAGTTTTGATCTTCCTTCTAAAATAGATGAAGACTGTTATAGAAATGCAATATCAATATACAAAGGATGGTATAATAATCTAAATAAAGGAAGGTTTCCTAGAATAGTTATTATATAATGCTTTATGAACAATACTAATAACGTTTCCTTTATTTGGATTGTTTCTTTTTTAATCAATATAGAACATATCTTAAAGCTTCTAAATAGTTTTTGGAAAAGACTAGGAGGGGATTTGTTAAAGCGATATTCATCGAAACAGTAGCTCTTATCGCATTACTCCTCCTAGTCATTGATTAATTTTAGAAAAAGGAAGCATTTAATCTTTATAGCCCCGCCCTAAAGAGCGAGACTTTCAATTGATGTAATTACGCTAAATTTAATAATATTTTTTATTTGTTATTTATGTAATGAAAATAAACGGTCTAAGAAATATCACAATAATTGGAGCTGGTCCTTCAGGATTAACTTTCGCTTATCATGCTTTAAAAAACAATATTAATGTTAAAATTTATGAAGGAAGAAAGACCTTTGCATTTAAGCCCTGTGGTGAAGCTTTAGCTGGAGACGCTTTGGAAGTTTTACCCTTTAAACTAGGATACAGATATAAATGGATTCTTTCCGATATGAGATATGTAAAGCTTTATTATAACGGCATTTACTACCGAACAATAAAGTCACCATTTGGTGAAAGAGGTGTTATAATAAATAAAAGAGAATTTCTTCAAAATTTAGCTGATATTGTAGAAAAAGAAGGAGGAAAAATATTTATGGGAAATTTTTATAAAGGAAAAGAGGAAAACGCAGACTTAATAATTGATTCTTCAGGATATTTAACTTTTAGCAGAAGTTATGCAAAAGAAGTTTATAAAAAAGAATATAGGTTAATACCTGTAATAAGAGATTATGCAGAATCAAATGATCTTTTGGGAGAAGGATACTTATTAATAGACCTTCTTGATAAAGGATATTTTTGGATATTTCCTTATGGAAAAGATCAATATAACGTTGGAATAGGAGGTTTATACGATGGTAATACTTTAAAAAAGATTTATGAAAAGAAAATTAAACAATTCGGCTTAAAATTAATAAAAAACACCAGACAAGGAGCGAGTGTTTCAATAGGAGGTTTGATAAGTAAAAGAAATTTTGGGAAATATTATATTATTGGAGAAGCAGCAGGTTATGTTATGCCTACAACAGGTGAAGGGATTAGATTTTCTATTTTTTCAGCTTATGAATTTTTTAATCCTAAAGAAAATTATATAAGGAATTTATCTAAGAGAATACAATTCAATGCAAAATTGTTAAGATTGGCTATAAATATTAATTCAAGGCTAAAATCAAAATTGATAGAAAGAGCTCCTGAAGATTTAATTTTAGTATTTCTTGGAGAAAAAAACGTTAATGTTCAAAGAATACTTCTGTTTTTAAGGACACTAATTAAGGAAATTTCAATAAAAGATTTACAAAATGCTTTATTTTCGCTCTATGATTTTCTCTTGAATGAAAGAGTTGAGCTAAAAGAGAATAAAATATCTAACGCCCTGGCCGGGATTTGAACCCGGGTCTCAAGGGTGACAGCCTCACATTCTAACCGGGCTAAACTACCAGGGCAACTAATAACATATTATAAAGAATAAAGATAAAAATCTTTTTAACCTTTTTATAAAACTTTTTCAACGTGGATAATTTAAGTTTAAGCTTTTATTTTCTTCTTTTCATAAAAAATATTAGGATGCCCCAGTAGCTTAGCTAGGACATAGCGCTGGCCTTCTAAGCCAGAGGTCACGGGTTCAACTCCCGTCTGGGGCGCTTAGTAAAAAATATTATTTCTATCTCTATTATTGCTTATTTTGACATAAATTAATTAAAAAAGTAAGATATTGAGGTTTAAAATGATTAACAAAACGAAAGTCTTACCCATCATTGCAAAAAAATATTTAGAAGAAGTGAGAACGAAAAATCTTTTAAATAATTTTACTGCATTTTTTAACTTAAATAAAATCCTAATTTAAAGGGTAATGCGATTTCCATTTTTTCCAACGGGTCATAAATATTCTCATCTGTTTCTTTAAATATTTTACACGAATATCCTTCCTTGTTAAAGACTTTCATTAAGCTTTCTGCAACCTTTAAATCAACTTCCTCAGCTTTATCTATTGCATTTCTTAATGTTTCGTTTATTCCAAAATAATGTTCGAATAATTCATTAATTGTTTTCGCTAATAAGCTTCTATTTTTTATTAATTCAGAGTATTTTTTAATTAATGTATCGAAGATTTCTTTTCTTTTCTTTCCAGCTTTAATTTCTACGTCAATATCTCTTATTAAAGAATACTTGATTTTCTTTGGTATGTAAATATATATATTCTTAGTTTCTTTTTTCCTTTCGATTAACCTTTTTGCATCTTCATACATTTTTATCACCATTTCTTCCTTTGCCTCTTCAAAAATATTTATATACTCAGGTTTTATTACAGGCCATGAAGAAATTGAAATAAATCCTCTATTTCCCATCATTTTCCATAATTCTTCACATAAATGTGGTATGAATATTGAAAGTATAATTAACCAATCTTTAATTATATTTTTAAGAAATATTGTATTAGGTTGATCTACTCTTGAGAGATACCATTTGATATCAGACCAAATTTCATAAAATGCTAAATTTGCCGCACTTCTTATTTTTAATTCTTCAAGTAATTCTTCGATTTTAATTACTTTTCTTGAAAAAACGCTTCTTAACCAATTATCCATTTCGGTTTCGTTTTGAACGTTTTCCATTTCAATTATTTTAGATACAAAGTTAAAGAAGGAGATTAGATGGTTTTGTACTTTCTCTACATTTGCCCATCTCCATTCACAATCATTCATATCTTCTGCGCTTAGAGCAAGAAATAGTCTAACAACATCCGCTCCAAATTTTTCTATAGCTTCCTCTATTGTAACAACTATTCCTTTAGATTTTGAGAGCTTTTGTCCTTCTATATTTACAAGACCGTTTACTCCTATCATTTTTGGCCATAATTCTTCTGGAAATAGAGCTACATGATGAAATATATAAAATGTAAGATGGTTTGGTAGTAACTCCTTAGCAGAAACTCTTAAATCAACTGGATACCAATAAAGGAATTCTTCTCTTATTTTCTTTAATAATTCTTTATTTACTTTACAAATTTTCTCTACTTCATTTTCATTTCCTAATCCTAGAAAGACATAATCAAAGAATTCATCTTTTAAATTATCATGAGACAATAAACCCTGATTAACATATTTACTAATTATGTAAAAGCACATGTATATAGTAGAATCGCTTAAAGTTTCAACTATCCAGCGTTCATCCCATGGTAAAGGCGTTCCTAAACCTGATCTTCTTGCGCAAGCTTTATCGTCTAACCATTTTATTGTTTCAATAAACCAATTTCTTGCCTCTTCTGGAAATATTTTCATTTTGGATAAAGCATAGAGAGCTTTTTCTTTCCATCCATTATCTGAATATTTTAAAAACCATTGATCTTTAAATATCGAAACTACACATCTTGTGCCGCATCTGCACTTAACTGGATAAAGTAAATCCCACATTTGTTCCAACATTCCAACATTCTTTAAATATTGAATTACTTTTTCTTTTGCTTCCTTTACTTTCATTCCAGAAAATTCAAAGCAATTTTCTTTCATTATACCTTTATTAAATTCTTCTAAGTAAACTTCTCTTGAAGCCTCTTCAAGTTTAGGGTCATCATATTGCTTGATTTGCATTTTTTCAACAACAAAAATTGCAGGATGATCACCGTATCCTTCAAGCTTTATTATTGATACAGGTTCAATTTTTTTTATTTCTTCATAATTTAGATTAAATTTATCTATTGTTTCTTTATTTTCTTTTATGAATTTTAATCCAATCCAATCATAAGGAGCATGAGATGGAACGCTGTAAACTATTCCTGTGCCTAAAAAAGGATCAATAAAGTATGCGGGTAAAATTATTACTTTTCTATTAACTAGTGGAGCTTCAACATATTTTCCTATAATTTCTTCTCCTTTGAATCTTTCTAAAACTTCGAAGGTATAGTCTTGATTTTCTAATTTTATCAAAGTGTATTCATTTACTATCCATTTCTCGTTTCCTAATTTAATTTTAACATAGGTATCATCAGGATTTATCCAAATATTTGTTACTCCGAATATAGTTTCAGGTCTAAGAGTCGCAGCTACCAGATAGGAATCATCAAACTTAAATTTCACCAAATTTATTCGTTCAGGAGAAACCCCTTCTCCAATCAATCTATCATGATCGCCAGTAGGAGATTTATCTCTTGGACACCATACTACAGGATGGCTTCCTTTAGCAACATAGCCTAGATTTTTTAGCTTATTATATTGCCATCTTATAAAGCTACTATATTCTTTATGAAAAGAAGTTGTATGGAATTCTCGTCTCCAATCTATTGAATATCCCAATCTTTTTATAGTTTTTTTTGAAACTTCTGTAAAATATTTTGCCATATAAAGAGGATCTGTGAATTTTTTAATTTCCTCTAATGAAACTCTAGAAGTTTTATGGATCATTTTAATTAAAGTTTCATCTCCTGCAGCTATTCTTTTAGCTGCCCCAGCTATAGGTTCGCCTGTCCAATGCCATGCCCAAGGAAACAGTACATTATAACCTTTGAGCCTTTTATATCTCGAGTAAATTTCACATCTTAGAGAAGTAAATGCATGTCCTACGTGTAAAGGTCCATCCATGTAAGGATAAGGAAAGGTTACGAAGATTTTTTGTTTGTTTTTCAGTGGTTCACTTTCAAAAATTTTATTTTCTTCCCAAATTTTTTGCCATTTCTCTTCTATTTGCTTAAAGTTAATTCCAGACAAACCACCTCTTTGAATTAATATATTATAAATTTATTTAAACTTTCCTTTTTATTTATTAAAGAAGCTTTTTAAATATTCCTTAATTTCTGAAAATGCAAGATTTACTTTTTCAAAAGAACCTCCACCTCCTTGTGCAAGATTCTCTTTTCCTCCACCGCCACTTTTTGTAATTTTGATTAGAATGTTAATCAGCTCATTGGCTTTTATTCCTAACTTATTAGCTTCTTCTCCTACCATAATAACAAATATAGGTTTAATAAAATTCGAAGCTATTAAAACTACTGAATATTTATCTTTTTTTATGATATTTTCACTTATAGCTATCAAATCCTCATTATTCAAATTATTAAAAATGCCTTCGTAAACATTAATTTGTCCAATTTTTATTCTAGAACCTCTTAAATTTTCGCTTAATTTTATAGCCAATATTTGTCTTAATCTTTCTACTTCTTTTCTTTCAATTTTTAACTCCTTAAGAAGTCTTAAAGTAGCTTCAACAACCTTTTCTTTAGGCACATTTAAATTTGCTGATAAAAAGTTAAAGTTATTTTCAGTTTTTCTATATTCATTTAATGTAACATCTCCAGCTATATATATGAATCTTTCTACACCATCTTGTATCCTTTCTACCTTAATTATTTTAATTAATCCAATTTCTCCTGTATTGCTTACATGCGTTCCGCCACAGGCTTGATGGTCATAATCTCCTACACTTACTACTCTTATTATTCTTCCTCCCATAACTCCGCCTTGATAAAGGGAATATCCAAATTTAGATTCAGCTTTGTCTCTTTCAATAAAAATAGCCTTTACAGGAACGTTTTGAAGAACAATTTCGTTGGCTAATTTTTCAATTTCTTCAATTTCCTCTTCAGTTATTTTTTTATAATGTGTAACATCCAATCTTGCTTTTGTTTCTTCTTTATTTGCACCTGCTTGCCAAATATGGTCTCCCAAAACTTTTCTTATAGAACATAAAAGTACATGTGTAGCTGTATGATGTCTCATTATTCTAATCCTTCTATTCCAGTCTATTTTACCTATAACTTCTTTGCCAATAAAGGATTCATCTATTTCATCTATCTCATGTAATATAACATCATTAACTTTGTATGCTGACTTTACATTGTATTTTTTTCCATCAATAATTAATATTCCTGTATCGTAAATCTGTCCTCCCCCTTCAGGATAAAAAGCAGTTTGATCAAGTATTACCCATTTAGGCTTTATTATTTTAATTATTTTCCCTCTAAATTCCTTCATATAGCTATCTTCATAGAAAAGTTGCTTAGTAGGGGGGATATCTTTTACTTCTGGAAGTTCCAATTTAGGCTTTTCTTTTTGAATCCTTTCATGCTTTTCTACAATTTTAGAAAAAAAATCATATGGATACTCTATAGCAATACCTTGCTTATTAGCTTCTTGAATAATAAAATCAGGATGTATTCCATGAGAATCATATAACTCAACCAAAGTTTCAGTATTTATAGTTGTTTTTCCTTTTTTAACATTTTCTATTAGAGAAGATATGATTGGATAAGTTTTATTTAACGTTTCTTCAAATTTTTCTATCTCTATTTCTACTATTTCTTTTATTCTATCCTTTGAATCCTTTATTCTCTTGAAATTATTGCCCCATAATTTAATTTGATAATCAATTAATTCCTTAAAATCAACATCTAAGTTCAATGCTTTAATAAATCTTAGCGCTCTTCGAAGAATTAACCTACCTAAATAACCTTCTCCTGTATTTGAAGGAACTAATCCATCTGCAAGCATAAAAACTAAGCATTTTGAATGATCAAGCAAAGTATAAGAAGCTTCAATTTTATTTATAATTTCATTTATTTCATTTTTATTAATTCCAAGTTTTTCTGAAATTTTCTCATTTATTTTATTTTTTTCTTTTAAAGTCTTTTCTGTAATAAATATTGAATTTTTTGCATGTTCTTTAATAATATCGTTAATAAACTTAGATCCTATATTCAATTTTTTAAATAGCCAATCAACTAAATTTCCATAAATAGAATGAAACGCTGAAGGTTTTTTGCTAAGATACCAGCAATATCTTTCTAAACCATAACCTGTATCTACAATATATATCGGCATCGGTACATATTCTCCATTTCTTACCCTATATGACATAAAAACCAAAGTGGCAATTTCTAGTCCTTTAGAAGCTACTTCAAAGCAAGGACCAGCATTCCCCCCTCCTTCCCAAACATCTTCGATATAAGAAATTTCATAAGGATCTATTTTGAATATTTCAGTATTTAGTTCATGACAAAATTCTACTGTTTCATCTTTCCAATATATTTTCTTATTTGGATAATTAAAGGCATGATGGGCCATCATTTCAAATATTGTAAGATGTCTTCCAGCTGTTAAACCAATCAAATCTAAATCTTTTAATCTTATACAAGGTTGGGAAAAAACTAATGGATTCGCTGGAGGATCAATTATTCCGTCAGTTACAAAAGGTTGGAAAACTGCTATACTTGCTATTGTTAAATATATATCTTCTCTCCATCTAGCCAAAACAGGCCTCGGTTCAATGATCTTATGGTTTCTCTTTTCAAAAAATCTTAAAAATCTCTCTCTTATATCATCTATTGGTATATTTGTTTCTTTTTCTTCTAAAAATGAATAACTTACGCAAGGAGAACTTTTACAATATTCTTCATTTGTATCTAAAGTCCAAAAATTTCTCTGACAAGATTTACATTTTTTTCTTATAAAATTGTTTTTGCTAAAAAAATCTAGCTTGTATTCCTTTTCATTATTAATCATAAAGTTTTAACCGAATAATGACGATAATCCTGCAGCTAATTCCTCTTCTGATACTTTTTCTTCCTTCTTCTCTTCCTTCTTCTCTTCTTTAGCTGTAGTAGGTGTTGCAGCTGGAGCTGTTGTAGGTGCAACTGTGATAGGCGAAGCAGCTTTGATAGCCTCATCGATATTTATTTCTTTTAAAGCAGCTGCATACATTTTTATTCTATTAATGTCATATTCCGCTCCTATAGCCTTGAAGATTTTCTCTAAATTCTCTTCGTTAATTTCTTTTTTTGCATAATGTAGTAATAATCCTGCATAAACGTACTCCATAATTAATTATTTGGAGTATTATCTTTATATATTTTAATTTAGGATAGATCGAAAAATTAACTAAGACCCTTGGTTTTTAACAATTCATAAATATTTTGAGCATTTGAAATAGCTCTTTGTATTGAATATTTTAATACTTCTTTATCTGGTATTACTAAGCTTTGTAATACTTTAATAGAATTATTATGGGCTTGAGTTATTATTATAGGCATAATTTCTTTTATGGGCAATATAGCGTTAAGTGAAAGATTTAAAACATATTGCTGAGCTTTCTCTATTTCTTTTTTAATTTGATTTAAATCTAGGTAAATATTCTCAATTATATTTTTGCCATCAAAACCATATTTTAATTTCAATGTTACTGAAATAGGTTTTATTCCAAGAAGGTTTAATAACTCAACTACTTCGCTAGAAATTTTGTCTCCTTTTTTAACTACGACCGTATCTTTTGTTACAGTTATGGCTCCTTCTTCAACCTTAGTAGGAATTTTAAGTTTGCTAAATTTACTCATAACAGGACCAGGGGTTATTCCTGTATTTCCTGAAGGAATAATAATATCTTCTTCAGCTATATCGCCAGGTTTCGCTGCTGTTTTAATTTTATTTTTTTCAAGTTGCAAATAGATTTCATATGGGTTAGCGTTAGAAAAAATAAAAATGTTTTGTTTCTGAAGATATGATTCTAATTTCTTAACTGTATTTTCTTCATAAACTTTTTTTAATGCAACTCTAAAAAGAGAATTTTTTACAACTTTGAATTTTAAAGAATCATAAAATATTTTTCTTAAAGCTTGTAAGTCAGCACTTTTTATTTTAAATAAATCAGCTATTATAAAATATTTATAATTTTTAAGATAGCCAACTAATTCGTTTATTATTTTTTCTTTCCTCTCCCTTGATGTCTTTTTAACTGCTATATACTTTGACATTTTATCTTAACTTTATAGGATAACTCATCGTTTTCTTTAAATAAATAGATTTAATTCTTCCTTTACCTTCTATTAATTTTTCCACTTCATTAATTACTGTTAAAGCATTTTCGCTTAACTTTTCTGTTGGCATATCTTCTGTTCCAATTCCGCAGGATATAACTGGTTGATTTTTTACTTTAATTCTTACACTTTGTTTTAACCTGCTTATTGTACTTTTAACATCAACGTTAGGAGATACAATTTCGGGTAGTTTACCTCTAGCGCCTAAATAAGGCCCTAATAGTTTTCCAACAAGTGGCATTAGATCAGGCTGAACAAGAAAGAAATCATATTTTCTTGCTATTTTCTTTAATTCCCTTTTATTTCCCTGCAATTTTTCGATATCACTTTTTCTTAAGATTAAATCAGCTCCTCCTTCTTTCGCTTTTTCTGCCATAGTAAGTTCTCCAATTACGCATACCTTTTTTTCCTTATTTGGTTTATTTGGAAGCATTATTATTTTGTTTAATTTTCCTCCTTCTTTTTTAATATCCAGTCCTTCTATATGAATTACCAGATCAAATGTTTGAGTAAAGTTTTTCTTACTTTCATTTTTCAATTTAGTTATAGCTTCATTCAAATCTTTCAATGAGAAACCTTTTTTTTCTGTAGCTAAAGGCATTTTAATTTTCTTTTAATAAATCGTCATATAAACCTTTATCTATTTCTTTCTGTACTTGTCTTGGATCTTTATTATCAACAGTTATACCGAAGCTCACACAAGTACCTAAAATTTCTTTCACTGCAGTTTTTAAAGATTTTGCAAGTAAATCTTTTTTCTTAATTTTGGCTATTTTAATAACTTGTTCAAAGGTTAGGTTACCTGCTTTTTGTTTTAGTGGTGAAGATGAACCTTTTTCTAATTTTGCTTCTTTTAAGATTAATGCTCCAACGGAAGGTGTTCCAACTTCTATATTTACAACTTCCTTTGTTTCTAAATTTACTTCAACTATAACAGGAACCCTCATTCCTGCAAAATCTTTTGTAAGAGAATTTATTTTATTAACTACATCCATTACGTTTATTCCTAAGGGAGTTAGTGAAGGTCCTATTGGAGGACCTCCTGTAGCCTTACCTCCTTCTATATCAAATTTAAAGGATTTAATTTGTGGCATTGCTAAAAAATAAATTTATTTTTTTATTATTTTTACGTAATCTGCTGATAGTTGTATAGTTAAAGGCGTTATTGAATCTTTTAAAACAACTTTTACTTCGTTTTTTGTTTTATCAACACCTATAATTTCTCCAATGTTACCTTTGAATGGCCCCCATGTTATTTCAACTTCATATCCAACTTCTATTTCAGTAGGCTTAGCCTTAGGTAATATTAAATGTTCGATATCTTTGATATCCATCATACCTCTTACATGACCTCTAACATGTTTTAGTCCATAGAATAAAGGAAGAGGATCAGCAGGATTGTCTGCTTCAACTAAAATATATGATTTAATTTCATCCAAAACTAATTCGGATGCGACAGAAGTTTTTTCTTTTAAATTATTATATCTTTCACTAGCTATAAGAGCAATCTCTTTTTCATGACCTGCAGAAACTTTAATAGCATATAATTTTTTCTTTATTTGCTTACCACTTTCCTTTTCTCCTTCCATAATAAAATATTATTAGAACTCCCATTATAATAATTGTTATTATTAATATAGTTATTTGCGCAGCTATAGCACTTGTAGCTGGATTAAATCTTAACGTTTCAAATGCTAACGAAATAATTTGTATAGTAAAAGCGTAAATTCCTACAATAAAAAGACCAATTATTACAATTTTGAAAAGTAACCAAAATTCATCTCTTGTAGGTTTTGAAGATAAGGCTAACAAATTTCTAATCGAATTAATCATTGATTTTATTCTATTAGACATCGAATTTTTATTTAAAATAAACTTATTAATATAGCTTTGCTTACATGTAATCTATTTTCAGCTTGTTCAAATACTAGAGATCTTTCTCCATAAACTACTTCTTGTGTTACCTCTTCTCCTAAATGCCAAGGACCGCAATGCATAAAATAGGCATTTTTAGCAATTTCCATAACTCTCTGATTTACTTGATAAGGCTTTAATATAGACAACCTTTCTTCTTTCTCTTTTTCCATACCCATCGAAACAAAAACATCGGTATAGATAATATCTGCATTTTTAACTCCTTCTTCAATATTTTCTGTTACATTAATTTTACAATTATTCTTCTTAGCGATTTCATAACTTTTATTTAAAATTTCATATAATGGCTGATATTTTTTAGGTGCCACAATGTTTATATTGATACCCATGGTTGCGCAGCCAAGCAAAAGGCTGTTTGCGATATTATTTGCCCCATCTCCTATATAGGCTACTTTAATGTTATCTAATTTACCAAATTTTTCATATATTGTATAGAAATCTGCTAAAATTTGACAAGGATGCTCCAGATCACTTAATGCATTAATGATAGGTTTACCAAAGTTATCGGCAAATTCGTTAAGTATTTCATGTTCATAGACTCGTAATATAGCTCCATCTAAATACTTACTTAATACTTTAGCTGTATCTTTTACAGTTTCTCCTCTTATAAGCTGTAGTTCATTCCATCCAAAATAATAGGGAACGCCGCCAAGTTCTTGGATTGCTACTGTGAATGAAACTCTTGTTCTTGTTGATGGTTTTTGGAAAATTAAACCTATTTTCTTATTTTTTAAATAATTTACTTCTTTTATTCCTAAATAATATAGTTCTTTAAGTAAATAGGATAAGTTAATTATTGTATTTATATGGTCTTTGTTTAAATCTAACATTGATAACAAACTTTTTCCTTTAAGTTCAGATACTTTCTCAAAAATGTATTTCATGATAAATTAAAAGCTAATCTTATTTTAAATATTTAACTAAAGCTAGGAAGAATTAAAAATTATTCCTTTTTAAATTACTAGAAACTAAGCTATGTTTGAAGCTATTTTCTCTTCTAATTGAATTAGTAATTTTAAAAAATAAGAAGAAAATAATTCTTCGATGCTTATTTTAAGCAATCCAATAGACTGTAAAAAATGATGTACGATAAAAATAATGAAGGAAAAGATATAGGGTATGTTTAAAAGTTAATCTTATTGGATGTAGAGGAGTGATGCTATAACTTGAGATCAAAGAAAATTTGAAAAATTAAAGCGATAAATTTATAAATTTATAAATTTATAAATTTATAAATTTATTATGGCAAGGCAAAGTACAAATACCAAAGGAATAAGTCCAAAAATAATTGTAATAGCTGTTTTGTTAACAGCAACATTACTTGCAACGATAATATATTCCCAAGGATTTATTACTCAAAATAAAAATTCAAACTTGCAAACACAGGTTTCAATAAATGATGAAGACCTTAGAGAAGTTCTTTCCCGCTATTATGCCGATAAAATCTTTTATTACTTTAGCTATGATGAATATGTAAACGTCACTTTAACGATACTTCCAGTTATAGCTACTACCAGTCCTTCACCTGAGGATCCTGAGATTTTATGGCAAAATTTAAGATTTGTAAAATTAGATACCGGCAATCCTAGAGTAGCTAAATGGGTTGAAATGATTACCAGATATTTGGATCCTGAATATTTAATTAGCATAATCGAAAAACAGGGAGGAAAGGTTATAAGATTAAGCGAAGTTCCTGATAGTTTAGATCAAATACAGTTTGCTGAGGTAACCTACTTTATATTTGGAGCAGAATGGGTTAAAAGTAATCTTAATAATGTAAAGTTGCACAACTTCCTGCGTCAGCTGTTTGCGAAAAATGATGCTGTATGGTATGGTAAAATTATAGGAAATTCTGCGCAATGGAGATGGTATCAGTTACTTTATGTTACTAAACTAGGAATATATGAGGATCCTTATATGAGATGGAAATATAGACATTGGGCGGAAGAGGGGCTTTTTGTCCATAAATTCTTTGGTATTCTCTCATTTACAACTTATTTAGGTATGAGTGAAATTCCAAATACTTTGGCTATAGCTTATGAAAGCCAAATATATGAAGAAGATGATCCAATGTCTCATATAATAAGGGGGGTTAAGATTGCCATTAGCGAATTGGGAGGTTTTTATGAAGGTATTGAAATATTTCTGGGGAATGAAACATGAGCGCTAAGCTAATATTATTTTGAATATTAGTTGCGTTAATATTAATATCTCTAATACCCAAACAAGAAGTATTAGCACAAACTCAATCTGGGCCTTATCTAAAATTTATAAAAAGAGAATGTGTGAAAAATGATGAAAGTAGTGTGGGTGCTATTATAGTATGTATCGTTATTTATAAAGTAGAGAATGATGGGAATACTAATTATGATTGGTATGTAGTTCAGGTAGATTTTCAAATTATACCCGGTAAATTTCTTTATGGTAATAAGTGGCTGAGTGCTGATGCTGTGATTAAACTCACACTCAGCTATTGCCCATCATATATTAATTACTGCATTTTTGACTATAGTCCTACCACAACTGTAGGCGCATCAACAGTAGGAGTTTCTATCACAGCAGGATTTTCAGGACTAAATCCAACTCTTAGCATAACTTTAAGTTGGTATTATAGTGTAGCTGATGTTGTAGTATGGAATTACTCAGATATGCGTAATAATAAAGTTCATTGGTGGCATAATATAAATGAATGGAAAGATGTAGGGAAGTACGTATACTATATGAAACCTGGATTTACTCTTATTTTTCCAGAGGGATATAAATATTCTCTAAAATACGAATTTACTGGTAGATTCATTCATGAGAATACATACCAAATAGTAGAAATTTGGAAAACAGGTACGTTTTACTATTGATTTAACTTAATTAATTTTTTTAGTAAATTTTTCTTAAAAATTTTCTCAGTTTCAAGAATCTGTATAGATTAGAAAGCGATTCCTAAAAAGTCAAAATTGTCAATCTTAAAATTAGTAAAATAATAAATTATTAGTTAAATTACTTTAAACAATTTCTCCTCTATTTTCTAATTTAATTAATGTATAAAGCATGAAAAGTAATTATTGAGTTAGGTAGCAAATCAAACTTTTTACCATAAAAATAAGTAAATATATCTATTAATTACAAAAACTGTTTGTTTGGAAAATAGTTATTTAAATTATTGTTGCAAGTAAAATCTATTAATAAATATCCTAAAAGTTTATTTTTTATAATTGATAAAAAAAGGTAAGATGAGAAAGAATGGAAAAGAAAACCCATATTGAATTAGGACAAGAATTAGGAATATTTACTATAAGTGAGGAAGCTGGTTCAGGTTTGCCATTATTTAAAAATAGGGGTTTCATAATAAGAGAAGAATTAATTAGATTAATCAGGGAAAAAAACAGACAATATGGCTATCAAGAAGTATGGACTCCACATATTTTAAACGTTAGATTGTGGAAGCGTTCAGGACATTTAAAAATGTATAAAGACAGAATGTTTTTAATTAAAACCAAAGATGAAAAATATGCTGTGAAGCCAATGAACTGTCCAGGTCATTGTTTAATATATAAAAGCGAGGTTAGAAGCTATAAAGATCTTCCTATAAGAATTTCTGAATTTGGCACAGTTTATAGGAATGAGCAATCTGGTGAGTTGCTAGGTCTTGTTAGAGTTAGGGCTATAACTCAAGATGATGGTCATTTATTTGTAAGAGAAGATCAAATAGAAGAAGAAACAACGAATATATTAAAAATTGTTATGGAAGTTTTGAATTTATTCGAATTAAAAGATTTTAAAGTTAAACTTTCAACGATGCCTGATGAGCATATAGGAAGCATTAAAATATGGAACAAAGCAACAAGTGCTCTTAAGAGATGCTTAGATAAACTTAATATACAATATGAAATCAAAGAAAAAGAAGGTGCTTTTTATGGTCCGAAAATAGATGTGGATGCAAAAGATTCATTGGGTAGATACTGGCAGCTTTCAACTATTCAACTGGATTTCAATATGCCAAGAAGATTTAAATTAGAATATATAGACAAAGATGGAAAGAAGAAAACTCCTATAATGATCCATCGTGCAATATTAGGATCATTAGAAAGGTTTATAGGAATATTGCTTGAACATTATCAAGGTAAATTGCCATTTTGGCTTGCACCTGAACAAATAAGAATATTGCCTATATCTGAAAAATATATTGAATATGCTAAAGAAGTTTATAGTTATTTTGAAGAATTTAGAGTTACAATAGATGATAGCGATGCTACGTTGGAAAAGAAAATATTTAATGCAATAAAAATGAAGATTCCCTACATGATAATTGTTGGTCAAAGAGAAATGGAAAGTAAAAAAATCACTGTAAGAAATTTCCTTGGGGAGAACTTTAAGGATGTTGATATAAAGGAGTTTGTTAATACTTTAAGGGAAAAATACAAAAAAAGGTCTTATATTTAGTTTTCTGAATCGCAGATTTTCGTTTTATTGAAGATTTTTAAACTTTAAAGCTTATTGTTTTATATGGCTGAAGTAGCGATAGTAGGAATAGGATGCTATGCTTTCTCGCCAAATACAAACTTTGTTTCTTTTAGGGAAGGAATGTTCGAAGCTGCGGTAAGAGCTTTTAAAGATTGCGGAATAGATCCTAGGAAAGATGTTGATTCATTTATAGTTTGTGAAGAAGATTTTTGGGAAGGAGTAAGCATAAGCAACGAGTTTATGCCAGATCAATTAGGTGCGGTACTAAAACCAATAGCCACAGTTACTAGCGAGAGTTTAATAGGTTTAGCTTCTGCTTATATGCAAATAAAAACAGGTGCTTTCGATATTGTAGTTGTTGAAAGCCATTCAAAGGCAAGTAACATTCTTACATATCCAAAGATTTTAGAATTAGCCTTAGATCCTTTATATGAAAGACATTTAAACATTCATCCTTATTACCTAGCTTCATTAGAAGCAAGATATTATATGAACAAATACGGAATAGATTACTCCTATTTTGCAAAAGTTGTAGAAAAAAATAAAAATAATGGATTATTAAATCCTAGGGGAAATTTTGCTTCAAAAATAAGCTATGAAGAAATAATAAAAAAGGAAAAATTATTTGATCCTTTAACAATTTATGATGTTGCAAATTTAACAGATGGCTTTATAGTTTTAGTTTTAGCATCAAAAGAAGTTGCTGAAAAACTTGATTGTAAGCCTATATGGATTAAAGGAATAGGATGGTCTTCCGAATCTTCTTCTTTTTTATTCAGAGATTTGGCTGAAATAAAATCTGCTTATGATGCTTCGGAAAGAGCTTATAAAATGGCTGGAATAACAAATCCAAGAAGACAATTGGATTTTGCTGAAGTTGATGATAGATTTAGTTATAGAGAATTAATGCATATTGAAGCTCTAAGAATTTGTAAAAAAGGAGAAGCATATAAAGAATTGGATATTGGAAGTTTTAATAGAGAAGGAGATTTTCCAGTAAATATAAGTGGAGGTTATTTAGCATGCGGTCTTCCGTTAGATGCAGGTGGAATATGGCGAGTTTATGAAGTAGCTCTTCAGCTTAGAGGAGAAGCTGGAAATATGCAAATTAAAGATGTAAAAAATGCTGTAATATTAAGCTGGAGAGGAATAAATACTTCAACTTATGCTACTGTTGTTTTAAGCAATGAAGATTAATATCTTTAAATTTATTAATAGTTAAGATGAAAACGAATATCAACATTAAAAATCGTGTGGCAATTATAGGAGCTGGTATGACATTATTTAGAAGAAAATTAAAGGAAACTCCTCAAGAAATAACTTTTGAAGCAGTAAAAATGGCACTTGAATCAGCTGGATTAGAAGCTAAAGATATTGAAGCTGTTGTTATTGGCTCAGCTCCTGATGCTTTTGATGGAATACATGAAAAAGGTGAACATTTAGCTGATGGAGCATTAGCTTATTTAAAGCCATCAAAAAGAGTTTTCGTAGGAGGAGCTACAGGTGTTATGGCTGCTATAAGTGGATGGTGGCATGTAGCTTCAGGTTTATATGATTTAGTTTTAGTTATAGCTGAAGAGAAAATGAGCGATGCTAAGCCTCATCCTCAAGCAGTATTTCTTCATATATGGGATCCTATTTTAGAGAAACCTCTTAATCCAAATTTGATTTGGATCTTTGCAATGGAAATGCATAGATACATGTATAAATATAATATCAAAAAGGAAGATATAGCACTTGTTACAGTTAAAAATAAGAAAAATGCTCTAGATCATCCTGCTGCACGTGATGCTATGAATTTAACCGTTGAAGATGTTTTAAATAGTGAAGTTCTTGTTTGGCCAGTTCAAAGATTAGATATAAGTTCTATTACTGATGGGGCTGCTGCTATAGTTCTTGCAAGTGAAAAAGTTGCCAGAAGATTTACAGATTCGCCTGTTTGGATAGAAGGTGTAGGTTGGGCTTTAGATTCAACTCATTGGACATGTAGAGAATTAGCATATCCTTTATATCTAGAATATGCTGGAAATATGGCTTATAAAATGGCTGGAATAGAAAATCCAAGAAAACAATTGGATTTTGCTGAAGTTTATGATCCATTTAACTATAAAGAGCTTCATCATATGGAAGGACTTAAGCTTGCAGATAAAGGTAAAGCTCCTGAATTGACTAGGGAAGGAGTTACGCAAAGAGATGGTGATTTGCCAATATGTCCTTCAGGAGGATTATTAGGCGTAGGCAATCCTATAGCTGCTGCTGGATTAATGAAAGTATGTGAATTATTCTGGCAATTAAGATATGAGGCTGGGAAAAGACAAGTAAAAATAAAAAACGGTTATGCTTTAGCCCAAGCTTGGGGAGATTTAATGCAAGTTTCTACTGTATTAATTGCTAAGGGTGGATAAAATGCAGAAAATTTATCCTAGCATTCCTGTATTGAAAGAAGACGAAGGAAAAATAGTTGAAATTAGCTATAAGCCAGAAGCTAAATATCTTATTTCTGCAGGCCAAGCAATAAGTAGATTTCTTAATGAATTAAAAAATGGAAAAATCATTGGTAGAAAATGCTTTAAGTGCAATAGAATTCTTGTTCCGCCTAGAATGTATTGTGAAATTTGTTTTAAATCAACAGATGAATGGGTTTATGTTAGAGATATAGGAAAAGTTGTCACAGCAGTAGTTAGCTATATAACAGTAGATGCAAGAAAGGCAGAGAAACCTGAAGTAGTAGGTATTATTGAATTTCTTGATGCTCCTACCCAAGGAATATTTCATAGAATAAACGTAAATCCTGAATATGTTGTTAATCGTAAAATATTTGGCGTTACAGTTAAAGCTGTTTGGAAAAAGGAAAATGAAAGAAAAGGAGATATAAATGATATATTATATTTTGAACCTATAGAAGAAATAAAATGAGCTACGAAAAAGAGATTAATTTGGAAAAATTAGTAAGCTATCCTTCATTTATGGAAACAAAAGAATATACTTACACTGCAGGTGAACTTGGAGAACAATTCTTTTTAAAAATAAAAAACGAAACACAACTTTATGCAGCATATTGTAAAAATTGTAATATACTCTTTTTACCTGTTAGAGGTTTTTGCTTAAAATGTGGGAATGAAGTAAAGGAATTAAAGAAGATTAAAAACGAAGGTTTCGTTGTTAGTTATACTATTGCCAAAATCGATAGTTATGGAAAAGAATTAGAAACTCCTAAAATAATTGCCTTAATTGGTTTTGAAAATGTTACAGGTTACATTGTACATTATTTAGATGAAATAAAATATGAAGAATTAAAAACAAATTTAAAAGTTGTCCCCGTATTTAAAGAACCTAACGAGAGAAAAGGAAGCTTACTTGATATCAAGTATTTTAAACCTTCTGAATAATAAAGATAACATTAACTACTTAAGATTTTTATAATTCTTAACAGTTTTATTTTCCTCTTTTTATTACGATTATTTTTCCACTTTTAGCTACGTTAATATTAAGCTGTCCTCTAAACTCTGTTATGAATCCTCCTTCAATTCTAATCATATCGCCAACATTAACTTTATCAATTTGATCTCTCCATAAAGTTAGATTAATTCTGCCACTTTCATCTTCAACTAAAGCATTGCAAACTCTTGAAGTTCCATATTTTGTTTGAACAATTCTTTCATCTTCTTTTGAAACAACTTTTAATGTAGCAGAGATATTATTCATTCCTTTTTTCATATCCTTTACTTTCATATCTGCCATTCTTTCTTAAGCTTTCATAATTTTACTTATTTAAATGTTTTTTGCTAAAAAATAATTTTTAGGCTGAATATAATAGTTATATGGAAGTCAAGATACCTGAATATAAAATAACTGAAAATGTTAAATTAGAAAGCAAAAATACTGCTTTAATAATTGTAGATATGCAGAATGATTTTGTCCATCCTCAAGGAAAACTTTTCGTACCTACAGCTCCTAAATCAATACCTTATATTAAATTGTTAATAAATAAAGCAAGAAATAAAGGAGTTTTGATCGTTTATACTCAAGACTGGCATATGAAAAATGATCCTGAATTTTTAATTTGGGGTGAGCATGCATTGCAAGGAACATGGGGAGCAGAGATAGTTGAAGAACTTAAACCTGAGCCTAATGATACTATAATAAAAAAGCTTAGATATGATGCATTCTATGGTACTTCCCTAGATCATATACTTAGGCTTAATAATATAAAAAATGTAGTAGTTACTGGAACAGTAGCTAATATTTGTGTTCTTCATACTGCAGGAAGTGCAGCTTTAAGATGGTATAAAGTTATTTTACCAATAGATGCTACTTCAGCTTTAACAGATTTTGATTTATATTCAGCTATAAGGCAGGTAGATTTTCTTTATAAAGGAATAATAACAAAAAGTGAATATATAGAGTTTATATAACATGGTTGTAGACGTACATGTACATCCGCCAACAGAAGAATTTGTAAAAACTTTAGGACCTTTATTTGAGCCTACGATTAAATATTTTAGATCCGATTTCAAAATAAAAAATTTTAAAGAATTTGCAGAAGATTTAAGATCGCAAGGAATAACAAAAGCATTTTTATTACCTCTTACATCATCAATTGAAGGTTTAGGAAGAATAACAAATGAACATATTGCGGGAATTTGTAATTCTGATCCAGATTTGTTTATAGGTTTTGCTTCATTTGATTTAAAAGGAGATTACGTTTCAGAATTAAAATATGCTATAAATAATCTTGGATTAAAGGGAATTAAAATACATCCACAACTTCAATTAATAAGACCAGATGATGAAAAAATAAGTAAAGTTTTTGAAATTGCAGATGAAAATAAGTTGCCGGTTGTAATTCATACGGGAATAACAGGAATAGGTGCAGGAGTAAAAGGAGGCGGAGGCCTTCCTTTAGAATTAGGTAAGCCTATTTATATTGATAATTTAGCCATAAAATATCCTAATGTTAATTTCATTATTGCTCATTTTGGATGGCCATGGTATGAAGAAGCTTTAGCAGTAGCATATCATAAGGGAAATGTTTTTATTGATATTAGTGGATGGTCTCCTAAATATATTCCGCAAATCGTAATCAAATATATGGATAGCTTATTACAAGATAAGTTTCTTTTTGGTAGCGATTATCCTATGCTTAAACCATCTAGGATTTTAAATGAGCTGAAAATGTTAAATCTTAAGAATGAAACTCTAAATAAAATTTTGCACGAAAATGCTAAAAAAATTGTTAAAACGTTATAATTTTGTTTTTTCTAATTTTTAATATTAGTTTTTTAATATTAGTTTTATTTAAATTTTTATATAATTAAAAACATTTAAGAAATATGAGCAGTTTAGTAACTTTTACCTTAAAAACAGCTGCGATTCCAACTGCTATTTTTGCTGACCGTTTAAGAAAATTGGCACTTGTAATAATTAAAGATGTTCCAAGAGATGTTATACTAAGGGATATTGCTGAATTTAATAAACATTTGTATACTTATTTATCGGAAGAGTTGAAATTATCTAAGAATGATTTGATAAGAATTACAGTTGATGTTAGTTACGATAAAGAACAAAATAAACTAATTTTCTCGCAACCTAAAATTGATAGGTATGTTCTAGAAGGAGAAATAAAAGCTTTTTATGAAAAAATTATAGAAGAATATAAAAATCAAGTAGCTGAGTTAAATAGAAAAATAGAACAAATTAAAAAAGAATATGATGAAGAAATTTCAAATCTTAAGAAAGATAAAGAAAATTTAAAAGTATATTATGAAAATAAATTAAAGGAAAATGAAGAAGAAATAAATAAGATTAAAAATGAAATTTTAAAATATAAAGAAAAAATTGAAAATGTTAAGAAAGAATTAACAAATATCTTAAAAATATTAACTCAAAAGATTTAATATTTAATTTTTTTATAATTTTTTATGGTTACTGCATAAAGATTATTTGCAGAAGTAACAGGTACACATTCAATTTCTACACCCAATTTTTCCTTTACTATTTTTTTAAAGGTTTCAATATTTTGTGGTCCTAAGGGTACCATAAGTTTTATATGTGGTCTATTTGTCATAGCTAGTTCAACTCTTTTAACATACTTATCAATAATCTGTAATAGTTCTTCTTCAGGAACTTTAATTTTTCTTGCAGTTAAATCGGATCTTTTGCTTAATTCCATTTATTATTTTTAATAATTAATACAATATATGAAATTTTTTAGTTTGGAAGATGCAATAAATGCAAAGAAAAGGATTAAAGATTTTGTAATTGAAACACCTCTCATTCATTCAGAATATTTTTCGAAAAAATTTGGTTTTAATGTACATTTTAAATGTGATTTTTTGCAAAAAGTTGGTTCTTTTAAAATACGTGGTGTAGCTAATAAAGTTTTAAGTGAAATAGAAAAAGGAACGAAGATAAATACTCTAGTAACTGCATCAAGTGGTAACCATGGAATAGCTGTAGCCTATTTTGCTAAAGTTTTAGGTTTAAAATCTGTTATTTTTGTTCCAAAAATAGGCACAAGGTATAAAATAAATTTAATGAAGTTATTTGACTTTCATTCCCTTTATGGGATACGAATTAGTTTCAGAATCTAATATTATTAAAGCTACGTTCTTTCAATTCCCTTTATGGGATACCTACTCATATGGTTTAAGTACATATACTTCTACTTCGCTAGGAGCATTATTTTTAAAGTATATAGCATCTGCTTCTGAACCTACAATTGTTCCATAATGCATAGGTATTGCTATCTTAGGTTTAATATCTTTTAAAGCTTGAACAGCTTCTTCTTTTGTCATAACATAAGTACCGCTTACAGGTAATAAAGCAATAGTTGGCTTAAGATCTTTAACTTCAGGAATATTATCCGAGTCTCCTGCATGATATATTGATACTTCACCTAAATATAAGACATAGCCTACTTTATTATCTTCCTTTGGATGAAATACTTGACCTGGGCTTCTGAACTTATTTATATTATATGCTCTTACAGCTTTTACTTTAATTCCATTTATCTCTACTTCATCACCAGGATTTACGTAATATTTTTTATTAGGCTTAAATTTGTCTAGTTCATTTTTACATTCATGGGGTGCTACAAAAACTGTTTTATCAGTAGCTACTTTCTTTATATCATCTGGACTTAAATGATCAAAGTGATTATGTGTTATTAATACTGTATCTGCGTCTTTCTCAGATTTTTTTAAATTATAAGGATCTATGTATATTATTTTATTTGCATATTTAATTTTAAATGCATCATGTCCTAACCATGTTATGCTAACTCCTTTATATTCAAATGGCATAATTAAATAATATTTTAAAAAATTATTAAATTATTGCACTTGCCTTAATTTCGTTTATTGCATTTTTAATTGTTTCAGCTCCTTTATAAAATCTCAATTTTTCTTCTTCATTTAAGTTAAGTTCAATAATTTTTTCAACTCCTTTTCTTCCAACGACGATTGGCACTCCAATGCATATATCAGTTAAACCATATTCTCCGTTTAAGTAAACTGAGGCAGGAATTATTTCCTTTGTATCCTTTACTATAGCTTCAATTAAGCTAGCTATACAACTTATAGGAGCAAAGACCGTAGCACCTTTTAAAGCTATTACTTCTGCAGCTATTTTTCTTGTAGATTCCTCTGCTTCTTTAATTTTATCTTCTGTTAATATATCGCTAGCTCTTAATCCTCCTATATATGAAAATCTTGCCAAAGGTAACATGTTTTCTCCATGTTCACCTATAACTAAAGCTTTGACTGAGCTTCTTGAAACATTAAACATACTTGCTAATATTTCTCGATATCTTGCTGAATCAAGCTGTCCTCCCATACCAATAACTCTTTCTCTTGGAAATCCTGTTACTTTATATGTTACATATGTCATAACATCCATTGGGTTAGTTACTGTTATAACTATAGAATTAGGAGCATATTTTGCTACTTGTGAAGCTACATCTCTAACTATAGGAGCATTTTGCTTTAAAAGATCCAATCTTGTCATACCTGGTTTTCTTGCAAAGCCTGCTGTGATAACAACAATATCTGACTCAGCAATATCTTTATACTCATTAGAACCTTTTGCATATGTAGATTTTCCTTTTTCTGAAGCCATTTGATTTAAATCCATAGCTTCTCCTTGGGGCAAATTCTTAATTATATCTATTAATACTACTTCTTTTGCTAATTCTCTGTAAACTATTTCATATCCAGTTAGGCTTCCCAGTCTTCCAGAACCAATTATTGAAATTTTATTTACTGGCATAATTTATTAATGATAAAACAGTTATAAAAAATATCGTAAAAGGATATATGAATTTCAATATTTAAAAATATGATTATAAATAAAAATTTATAAAATTTAAAAGTTAACCGTATCTATAACCAATGCCTTTACCCCATCTAGGATATCTAAATTCTATATTTTCATAAGGACATATTATAAAGCAACTACCGCATTCTACGCAGTTATCATAGGAAACTATTAATCTGTCTTCTTCAAATTTATATACATCAGCAGGACAAACAATTATACATGGTTTTCTAGTACATTTTAAACAAACAGCATTATCCTTAATAGTTAAATGAGAAATATCATCTCTTTTATATCTTGCAAGAAATAATTTAGGCTCTACTTTAGAATTTTCCTCTGATTTCCATATGGGTATTCCTTCCTTTTTTAATATGGACTTTGTCATTAAAATATTACACCTCTTATTAATTCAACTACATCCTTAATAAGCATTAATGGATTTCTTTTAGAAAATATTTCTCTTTGTATTTTTTTAATTTTAACTTCACCTAATTCTCCATCTACGGTATGCCATATTCTTAGAATGTCTCTTAGCATTTCAGGATAAGTATCAAAAAGGGCTTTATTTTTCTCAATTATATGTGGAATTCTTCTAAATTTTTTCAGATCTCTTAAAACAAAACTATTTTCTAATAATTTTCTATAATACTTTAAAGTATTAGCTGAAAAATCTTTCACTTTATGTGCATAAATTGCAGTTTTTCCGGCACATATACCTGATTCTACAGCATAATCTGTTCCTCTGTACTCTAATGCATTAACAAACATTGCAGCATCACCTGCTACTAACATACCATTTGTATATAGTTGTGGAATAGCATCGTATCCTCCTTCAGGTATTAAATGAGCAGAATATTCTTTAAGTACACCATCTTTAATATATGGATGAATTGAGGGATGCTTTTTAAATTCCTCTAAAATTTTGTTTGGCCTTTTGCCTTTATTAGCAATATCTATAAGCAAAGCGCCAAATCCAAGTGATAGGCTATCCCTGTTTGTATATAAAAATCCTCCCCCTGTCATTCCTTTTAATGGACCTCCGAAAATCAAACATGCAACTCCTTCATCCATTCCTAACTGAAAAATTTCTTCGATTTTTGTTCTGTGTAGCTCTATTACTTCTTTAACCCCTAAAGCTACCTGGTTAGGTTTTCTTCTTCTATACAAACCAGCATGTTTAGCCATTAATGAATTTACACCATCTGCTGCTATAACTATATTAGCGTAAACTTCTCCACGATCTGTTTCAACACCAATAACTTGTCTGTCTTTTATTATAGGCTTTAATGCTGAGGTTCTCGTAATAATCATTGCACCTGCTTCCTCAGCCATCTTTGCATACCATGCATCAAATTTTGCTCTTAGTGCTGTGTAACCGCTTGGTTTATCCTTAAAATTGCTATCTCTGTAAATTAGTTTAATACAGGAATTGTCTGTTAACAACCAATACTGATATTCTATAACCTTTCTTTCAAGAGGAGCTACTTTAACAAAGTCCTGAATAAGTTTTTCAAAGGCATGTCTGAAAATCACTCCTCCAAACACATTTTTCTCACCTGGAATATTACCTCTTTCTATTACAAGTGTATTTAATTTTGCCCTTGCAGTTGTTATTGCCGCAGAAATTCCTGCAGGACCTGCTCCTACTATAATTACATCGAATTTCTCTGTCATAATGTTTTTATTCTATTTTTTAATTCTTCTGTTAGTAATGGTAAAATTTTAAACAAGTCTCCTATTATACCAAAATCTGCTACATTAAATATTGGTGCTTCTGGGTCTATATTTATAGCTACTATAATATCTGAACCTTGCATTCCTACTACATGTTGAATAGCTCCTGAAATTCCTATAGCAAAATAGAGTCTTGGTCTTACCGTTAATCCTGTTTGACCAATCTGTGCTTCTTTTGGAAGCCAACCTGAATAAACAACTGCTCTCGTAGTTCCTATTTCAGCATTTATTATTTTTGCAAATTCTTTTGCAAGATAAAGATTCTTTGGAGAGCCGAATCCCTTGCCAACTGACACTATTACGTTTGCTTCTTCTAATCTTATTTTTTCTCTTGGAATAAATTTCAATAATTCAGTATGTATTTTTTCTTCAGGAACTTTGATATCTTCTTTAATTATCTCATAATTATTATTTTGTATTTTAGGAGGAATTTTAAATACCTTGGGCCTTATTGTACACATTTGTGGCTTATGCTTTGGACAAATTATTGTACTCATTTCATTTCCTCCATAATCAGGTCTTGTAGCTAATAAAATACCAGTGGTTGGGTCAATATCTAGCTGAGTTACATCTGCAACAAGACCTGTAGATATTAAAGTAGCTGCATATCCAGCCAAATCTCTTCCATTTTGTGTACCTGGCATTAATAAAATATCAGGTTTATATTTTAAACAAAGCTCTGTAAGGGCATAAGAATATGGCTCTGTTCTGTAATCTTCATATATTTTATCATCTATATAGTAAATTTTATCTGCTCCATACGAAGCGCTTTCTTCTATCAAATGTTCAACTTTATATCCTATTACTACCGTTGCACATTTAACATTAAGAAGCCTCGACAGTCTTCTTGATTCTCCTAATAATTCCCATGATACTGGATTAGCTTTTCCGTAGCGATGTTCTACATAAGACCAAACTTCTCCGAATTGTTTAGTTTTATCAAACGCTATAGGTAAAGGTTTAACTTCTTCATATTTCTCTGCTATTTTTTCTCCGAAGGCATTAATTTTTAACAAATTATCTATTAGCCATACAACAGCTTCTTTTTCCTTTCCTCTTCCATCAAATATTTGACCTTTTTTTCTTAAAGGAGGCGGAAATACTTTTTTAACAAATGTTGGCGATCCTCTTAAACCTATTTTATCTGGTTCAAGTTTTAGGTCATCTTTATTCCACTTAATTACTTTGGCTTTATATGCTTTTATTATATCCTTTATAGAAGGAATTCTTGGTTTATTAGCTTCTTCTATTATACTAAAAGCTGTGGGAATCGTAGCTTTTACTATTTCTTTTCCATCATATACTTTTCTTGTAGCTATTACATAACCTTTTTCTAAATTTATTTCATCTATACTATAAGTATAAGTAATTATTGGAATTCCAAATCTTGCAGCAACACCTAGTCCTGTTTGTCCAGTTTCTCCATCTATAGCTTGTCTTCCAAAGAAAATAAAAGTAAATGGTCCATGTATTTCACAAATCTTTTTTATAGCCATCCATAATGTATAAGAAGTAGCCAATGTATCTGAACCCGCTAAAGCTCTATCTGATACATGATAAGCATAATCTGCTCCCATTGCTAAAATTTCTCTTAAACTACTTTCAGCTTGCAATGGTCCCATTGTAACAACTGAAACTATTCCTCCAAATTTTTCCTTGATTTTCAAAGCTTCTTCTGTTGCATGAAGATCAGGAGGATTGGTTACAGATGGAACTCCTTCTCTTATTAAATTATTTGTCTTCGGATCTATTCTCATGTCTGTAGAATCAGGAACTTGTTTTATACAAACTACTATGTGCATATTATTCAATAATTAAACTATTAACTGAAATATTTAATAATTTAACTATAATTTTATATTTAATTTTATAATGCCTGATTTCTTAACCAAGCTAAAAAAACTTGAAGAAGAGAAGAAAAGCGTGATTGTTTTAGCTATAGATGATGTTAATTTCTTCGAAAGTAACTTTTTTAGAAAAATAAAAAACTATGTGATAGGAATAAAGGTAGGCCTTCCCGTATTTTTATCTATGAATTTAAATATTCAAGATGCTTTACAAAATTTTTCTGAAGATTTCGTTTTTATAGCGGATCTCAAAATTGCTGATATACCTTATACATCTTCTTTGGCAGCTAGTATTATTAGAAAGTTAGGTTTCGACGCAATAACTGTTCATTCTTTTGTTGGAGAAGATACAATAGAAGCAGTTAACAAAGAAATTCCTGTGATATGTGTAATAGCAATGACAAATAGAGGCTCTATATTTTTAGATAAACATTGCTTAGAATTATTAAATATTTGCAACAGGCTTAATATCGCAGGAATTGTTGCTCCAGCAAATAAATTAGAAATTCTTAAAAAAATTAGAGAAAATACGAAGCTTAAAATTTTTACTCCTGGCATAGGAGTTCAAGGTGGTAATTATGAATTAGCGTTAAAATATGGTGCAGATTACTTAATTATCGGAAGGTCAATTTTGCAAAGTAGCGATCCTTCATTGGAATTGGAAAGAATATTAAATAAAATACATAAAACCTAAAGCTATTAATAAGTAAATGAAAGAAGAAATAATTCCTTTATTTAAAAAATATGGCATAGTTAAAAGAGGTGAATTTGTATTATCTTCTTCAAAAAGAAGTAATATTTATGTTGATCTTAGGGCTGCTATTTCTATACCTGATTTATACTTAAAAATTATAGACGAATCAAAGAATATTTTAGAGAAATTATCTTTTGATGCTATAGCAGGAATACCTACAGGTGGTCTTGTATGGGCCTCTTACTTTGCTTTTTATTTTAAGAAACCTTTAATATATGTTAGAAAAGAAGCTAAGGAATATGGATTAAAAAAAGAAATTGAAGGAAACGTTAAAGAAAATTCCAAAGTCTTAATAATAGATGATGTATGCACCACAGGTAGCAATATTTTATTTGCTTCTCAAAAATTGAGAAATAATAATTATTTAATTGATGAAGCTTTTGTCATAGTTGATAGAAATGAAGGAGGAAGGGAAGCTTTAAGTAGTAATAATATTAAACTTTATTGTCTTTTTACTTTAGAGGAAATCATAAAAATATTAGATAAGAATAATTGTTAAGATGGGCTGGAAAAATAGAGATGTAATTTCTATAGAAGATTTTAGCATAGAAGATCTTGATATGCTATTTAAATTAACAGATGAATATTTAGAAGGAAAATATTCAAATGATTTATTAAAAGGATACATAATAGGTAACATTTTCTTAGAACCTAGCACAAGAACAAGGATAAGCTTTGAAGTTGCAGCTAAAAAATTAGGAGCAGAAGTTATAAATTTTATTGGTGAATATTCCTCGATAAAAAAAGGTGAAAGTTTGTTTGATACTTTTAAAATGATGGATATATATACAGATTTGATCATTGTTCGCAGTCCTATTGAAGGTACCGCTCGTTATGCTTCAGATATATGTAAAAAACCAGTAATAAATGCTGGAGATGGCATGCTTAATCATCCTACCCAAGCTATGATAGATTTGTATACAATTAAAAAAATTCATAATAGATTGAGTGGTTTAAAAGTTGGAGTATATGGTGATTTAAGGTACGGTAGAGCTGCAAATTCCTTTATTTTAGGCATTGTAAAATATCCTAATAATGTAATTTACGCTATATCTCCTCCTCAATTAAGATTAAGAGATGAAATGAAGGAAAAATTAAAAGAACTAGGAGCTAATTTTTACGAAACATCAAATTTAAATGAGGTTATATCTGATTTGGATGTTTTATATGTTACAAGAATACAAAAAGAAAGGTTTCCAGACCCTGCTGAATATGAAAAAGTTCGTGGATCCTATAAAATAGACCTTAAATCTTTAGAAGGCTCAAAACCTGAATTAATTGTATTGCATCCTTTACCAAGAGTTGAAGAATTAAGTTATGAAATTGATGTAACACAAAGGCAAGCGTATTTTAAGCAAGTAAGTTTTGGAATACCTTTAAGGATGGCTTTACTTTCTTTAATATTAGGC
>Ga0080007_1071412_pt1 | contig 46944 bp, 40 predicted proteins | sample OctOCTMetagenome_FD_69210 | JGI IMG/M metagenome (GOLD analysis project Ga0080007, IMG submission 69210) | Hot spring and microbial mat streamer communities from Octopus Spring Streamers, Yellowstone National Park, USA - OCT_B (SPADES... | ecosystem: Environmental > Aquatic > Thermal springs >...
GCGATGACAGAAAGCAAGGGTTGAAGTAAGTCAAGTCCGAAAACTGCTGAAGCGACGGAAAGGCTAACAGTCAGAAAAAGCAAAGTGTCCGATGAAAGGGCACGGCGAAAGAAGCGTCGGGCAGTTTCGTTGAGCACGGCGATGACGAAAAGTGTGGCGACGACATTGACGAAAAGGGAGACAGTGGACGGGCGCATCTGCCCCGTCATCAACCCATAAGCGTCCCAAAGGGCGTTGAGGGCGACAAGAACGGCAGCGAGCAAGCCCACCAAGTTCCATCTTCTCCCCACAAGCAATCAATTGTCTCTTGTCATTTTAGCGTTTTTCTGCGGGAGCAGCCTTAAACTGAGGTGGTTGAGGTTTAAAACCAGCAGGCGCTTGCTCGCTGCGCTGTCGTCCGCTGAACCAGAAGATGACAGCGACGATAGCCAATACCAAAACGATAACGACAACTGCCAACCATGTTGGCACTTGCTGCTTCATTCCCCTTCACACTCCCAATTCAACCTGCTTCACCGCTGCCATTGTGGATGCCAGTAGCGCTTGCTGAGCATTTGGGTCAGTCGCGACCACTTGGCGTGACCGTCCAAGAAGGCAAAGTTTTGACCGGCATTATGGCGGTTGCGTGCGAACCAAACCCAAGTCCAAGGGCAGTTAGTCCATTCCTTCCCCGCCCAATCATCGCCACCGCTGACATTGATTTCAACGGACAGGTCTTTACAGTTGCCAGCATAACCCACGGACCAGAAAGTGCCGTCAAGGAAAGCGCCAACTTCCGTCGTGACGACAGCTTCAGCAGGGCGTGGCCATTGGGCTAAGTGGGGATACCATCGGAGAGCAAGATTGAAACCGTAATGCAGTCTCGGGATTTCTGGGTTCTTGCCACAAGTCTCCTGACCAGTGGGCACATCTCCAATGCTCGGGCATATGAAAATCTGTCGGTTGCGAGTGTAGGTTTCCAACAGTGCAAAGAAGCAGAAGCCCCTTCGGTCTCCACGAACTGCAGCACAACCGCAAGGCTGTGGTGGGACTCGCTCATCGTAGTCCTGAACATATTGAGCAACCGCTAAGCCCATCTGTCGGATGTTGTTCAAGCACGCTGACTGCCTTGCCTTTTCCCTCGCTTGACTGAACACGGGGAAAAGTATGGCAGCCAGAATGGCAATTATCGCAATGACCACCAGCAACTCGATCAGTGTGAAACCGAACCGAGCAAATCGCACATGTCGTCGCATGTTCATCGCCCTCCTTTTAGCATGTGAGGTCATGCACAACTCAAGGATGAGCGTTGAGGATAAGGATTTGTCAGTCTGCGATTGACCGTAAGGCGGTTAATTTTGACCTAACCCCAGACCCTCAAAACTGGTGCGGAACGAGCCTTTTTATGGCGGCGGATAGCGCTCGGGGTTTTGCCATACGCCCGTTGGAAAAGCCGCTGGAAGTTCCTGAGGTCGTTGAACCCAGCCAAGAAAGCGACATCGGCGACGCTGAGTCCTGTTTCCTGAAGCAAGTAATGGGCAACTTGAAGCCTCAGTCGCTCCAAGTATCTCCAAGGTGTCACACCCAAATGGCGACGGAACAAGCGACACAAGTAAGCCGGCGTCACGCCACAATGTGCTGCTAATTGCGATAAAGTGATGGGCTTGTTGTAGGCACGATGCAAAGCGGTAAGTGCATTTTGAAGGGGCAAAGGCAACTCTTGATTGTGCCAGTTGTTTTCTGTCGGTGGGAAAGGTGATGAACGCACCAGCAAGCCGAAGAAAGCCAATAACAGCCCTTTCGTCAAACGCTTGTCTGGGATGGAATTTCCCCTTTCCCTCTCCCACTCTCCAAACAAATCCGCCAACCTTCGCTCCGCCACGATGAAATGGGCGCTCTGATAATGCGCTTTGGGCGTCAATCTGGAACGGAGAACGACAACTCCGAAGGGATGGATTTTGAACCAAAGCCAATCACAAGGCAAAATTTGCTTGCCGAGCATCATGTAAGGGGCATACAGAGTCCCTTTAGGCAGATAGAAGCCTTGACCCGAAGTAAGTGCCAGCAACTTGCCTTCAACTAACATTAGCCCGTGCCCTGTGACGAGATAAACGAACTGAGGGGTGCCATCTCGTCTTGGTCGTGACCAATTCTCGCTGACAATCGGCACTACGGAAGCGTCAACGGGCAAGGGTCGCAAGTTCGCCTGAAACAAACTGTCGCCGAGCAACTCAATTTGAGGCATTATCCGCTCCCGTATCGTTCCCGTGATGCTTTCCCAAGTCCCTTCCTCGCCAACCAACGGCAAATTGGGCAAGAAAAACTTTCGTGCCATCTTTCCTTGCCTCCCTGCCTTAAATTTTGAGGCGTTTGCCTTTCAAAGTCATTGGCAAGTGAAGTCCCAAGGAGGCGGGAAGTGCCAAAATTTTTGAGCGGTGGATTAATCGGTGACATGGAGGTGACGGGTATGCCGCCACTGCCTTCGCTTTGGGACGATGCAAAGGCTGCACAATTCAGGACAGACCTTGAGTTGCTCGTTTACCGCTCCAATCTTCTGGGAGCGGAACCCGCCATCATCAACTGGAGGGGCGGGAACACCAGTAGCAAGACGATTGAGCGAGACCATCTGGGACGGGAAGTAAGAGTCCTCTGGGTCAAAGGGAGCGGCTCAGACTTAGCAACTTGCACAGCCAAGGATTTCGCTGGATTGAAACTGGATGAAATCTTGCCACTGGAGAACAGGGACACGCTCTCCGATGAGGAAATGGTTGAGTTCCTCGCTCATTGCGTTTTTAAGCCGGGTGGTCCCCGTCAATCTGTTGAAACGCTGATGCACGCTTTCATCCCTTACCGGCATGTCGACCACACTCACCCAGACGCCATCTTGGCTTTCGGAAACGCCGCTAACGGTGAGGAGTTAGCAAAGCGAGTTTTCGGTGACCGCATCATCTGGGTGCCTTATGTCCGACCCGGCTTCCCTCTGGCAAAGATGGTGGCTCAAATGTTGAGGGAGAATCCAAAAGCCGAAGCGGCAATCCTGCAAAAGCATGGGCTTGTCGTCTGGGGCGACGACCACAAGGAAACCTATCACGCTACCCTCAAGTTCGTCAACCAGGCTCAGGAGGCTGTTGATGAAGCGTTGAAAGGCAAAAAGGTCTTCGGTGGCTTGAAGGTTCAACCCCTTGACAAATCTAAACGGGAGCAAATAATGGCTGAGTTGCTGCCAGTTTTGAGGGGCGCAGTGAGCAAACGGAAACGAGTCGTGCTTCACTACGATGACAGTGACCGAGTGCTTGAGTTCGTTAGTTCTCGCGATGCGCCTCAGGTCAGCATGGTCGGTTCTGCCTGCCCAGACCACCTCGTTCACACCAAGCACTACCCGCTTTGGATTGACTTCTCGCCCAACGGTTTGGATTTGTCGGAAGTGAAGAAGCAAATTCGTGAGCGAAGCGAAGAGTATGCCCGCCGTTATGAGGCTTACTACCGCGAAAACGCCGAACGAACTGGAACGACTGAACCGATGATGGACCCGTATCAGCGCATCACTCTCATTCCCGCTTTAGGTTTAGTTGCCACAGGTAAGGACAAGTTCACTGCCAGAATGTCGGCGGAAATTTTCCATCGTGCCATTGAGGTCATGAAAGGCGCTTCTGCCCTTGACACTTACACTTCCCTCTCCGATGCAGAAGCCTTCGCCGTTGAATACTGGCCGCTGGAACTTTACAAACTCAAACTCGCACCGCCTGAAAGGGAACTGTCGAGGCGAATCGCTATCGTGACTGGAGGGGCTGGGGGAATCGGTAGCGCTATCGCTGAGCGGCTGGCAGAGGAAGGTGCTCATGTCGTCGTCGCTGACATCGATGAAAAAGGAGCGAAGGAAGTTGCCGATAAAATTGTCGCTAAGCACGGTGAAGGGCGAGCGCTGGGAATCGGCGTTGATGTAACCGATGAGGCAAGTGTTCAAGAATTGTTCAAACGAACCGTGCTCACTTACGGCGGGCTTGACATTCTCGTTTGCAGCGTCGGGGTCGCTTTGGCGAAGCCAATTGAGCAAACAACAGTGGCTGACTGGAGGCGATTGATGGACATCCTCGCACTTGGATACTTCCTTCCAGCCCGTGAAGCCTTTAAGGTCATGAAGGAGCAAGGCATAGGTGGGGCAATCGTTTTCATCACCAGCAAAAACGCACTCGTAGCCAGTAAAGGGGCGGCTGTTTACAATGCCGCGAAGGCTGCTGAAGCCCACCTTGCAAGGTCGCTCGCAGAAGAAGGAGGTCCTCACGGAATTCGGGTCAACTGCGTTGCACCGGACGCTGTCCTTGAGGGCAGCAGAATTTGGTCCTCAGAATGGCGACAGCAACGGGCGAAGGAATACGGCATAGCACCAGAGCAACTCGAAGAGTTCTACCGACAGCGGACAGTCCTCAAGGTCAATGTCTACCCACGAGATGTCGCAGAAGCAGTTCTTTGGCTCGTCTCTGATAGGTCAAGCAAAACGACAGGTTGCACAGTAACCGTCGACGGCGGCGTCACAGCGGCATATGTCCGCTAATAACAACAGTTGCCATCAGATTGCGAGGGCGGTTTTTGAAGAAGTCAGTTCGCCAAACTCGCTCTCAACCATAAAGCGCTGTCAGTAGGAGGAGTGAACGGTGTGATTAGTTCTCGCAGTGCCGTTGTAGCGAACACTTTGCGGAGGCGAAAATGTGTGGTTATCGGTTCCGTCCCATACCTCAACGCTGTCCCGTTGACTTGGGCTTTGCATAAAATCGGGTTTCGCGGGACACTCGTGTTCGGAACTCCGGCTCAACTATCAAGTTGGCTGGAAGGCGGAAAGATTGACGCAGGTTTAGTTCCCATCGCCGAATACCTGCGGGGTGTCGGCAGCGGGATCGTTGCCGGTGTGGCTTTGGCATCGGATGGTGCCGTCCGAAGTGTCCTTCTGTTTAGCAAAGTCCCGACTTTTCAAATAGAAACCATCGCGGTGGACAGAGGCTCGCGCAGTTCTGTCATGCTCCTCAAAGTGCTTTTAGCGGAGCGATACGGAAATATCCCCGTTCTATTCCCGATGGAACCAGACTTGGAAGCGATGCTTTCAATAGCCGATGCTGCGCTTTTGATAGGAGACGCCGCTTTGCTAGCGCAAGTCAATCCCCGCTGGCAAGTCACTGACTTAGGGCAGGAGTGGAAGGAACTGACAGGTTTGCCGTTCGTTTTCGCTGCTTGGGTTCTGAGAGAGGGATGCGCTGAGAGCGAACTGGCAAATTGGCTCATCAAGGCGAAAATTGAGGGCTTGAAGAACCTTGAGGCAATCGTTGCGGAGGAATCGCAGAGGCGCAATCTGGACGAGAATCTCGTGCGCTATTACTTGACCGAGTGCATTCGCTACGACTTGACAGAAGTTCACATAGAGAGCATCCAAACCTTCAACCGACTTTGCGTCAAGCACCGTTTATTGCCGGGAATCCGCAATATCAGGCTGATTGAATCAAGTTGAGCCAGCAGGGTGGCAAAATTTCGTTGAAATTGCGCAATCGAAAAACTGGTCAGGAGGGTGCATGAGATGCGAGATGAAGTGAAGCGCTTGACGGAGATGGTTTTGGGAATGTCGAAAGCGGACGAGACGGAGGTGGTCGTGAGCGGGGGCGATGAAGCCCTCACGAGGTTTGCAGAAAATGTCATCCACCAAAACATCGCCCGAACCGAATTGACAATCACTGTCCGAGCCTTTGTCGGAAAGAGAATGGCTGAGGCGGCAACGAACCGAACTGACGAGGCAAGTTTGAAGGAAACAGTTGAGCGAGCAATTGAAGCGGCAAAGCAAATGCCTGAAGACGAAAGCATCTTGCCCCGGCTTCAACCCCAAACTTATCAGCAAGTCCAAGCCGTTGACGAAGCAATCGTGCAAATCACCCCGAAAGAGCGAGCAGAGTTGATTTCCGAAGTGGTTGGAAGGTGCAAATCTCACGGAACGAAAGCGGCAGGTGCTTTGAGCAACAGTTACGGCTTTTACGCTATCGCTAATTCAAACGGCTTGTTCGCTTACTACGAGCGAACGAACCTTGCTTTCAGCATAACGGTCGCCACCGATGAGGGGACAGGTTGGGCATCAGCGAGCGGATTTCGCAAAAGCGATGTCGATGTTTTGGCTGTCGGAGAGAAAGCGTTGCAAAAAGCCTTGCTTAACCGAAACCCGAAAGAACTCCCACCCGGTTCGTATCGCGTCATTTTGGAACCGCCCGCCGTTGCAGACCTTTTGCTTTTCATGGCTTCGGGCTTCAATGCGCTTGCTGTTGACGAAGGGAGAAGTTGGTTGGTGGGCAAGTTGGGGCAGAAGGTTGTCGGCGAAAACATTACTCTCGTCAGCGATGTCTATCACCCGTTGCATCAAGGTTGCCCCTTTGATGCTGAAGGCTACCCAACCCAGCGGGTCGTGCTCATTGACAAAGGTGTGGCAGTCGGTTTGGTCTATGACCGAGTGACTGCTCAGAAACACGGTGTCAACCCAACGGGTCACGCCGTTGACCCAACGGGCGCCTACGGCGCCTTCCCTCGCGGGTTGGTCATGGAGGGCGAAGATAAGTCCTTGCAAGACTTGATTGCCGAAACTGACAAGGGGTTGTTGGTGTCGCGGCTTTGGTATATCCGAACCGTTGACCCGATGAAAGTCTTGCTCACTGGGATGACGAGGGACGGGGTTTTCCTGATTGAAGGGGGGCAAATCGTCACCGCTGTCAAGAACTTCAGGTTCAACGAGAGCGTCATTGCGATGTTGAACAAAGTTGAGGCTATGAGCCGTCCAGAACGAGCCGGTGCCCCTGAATGGGAATGGACGGAAGTAGTGCCAGCCCTCAGGGTTAGCGAGTTTCGCTTCACCGATGTGACTGTCTTTGCAGGTTAGTTCAACGGGGTTGGAAAGTGAACAGCACAATTGCGCCCAACGCTAACACGACGCCCGCAACGGTGTAAAGCAGCGACAAAGCAACCAACCTTGCGATTGGTCGGTGAATGTAGTCCAGCAGGACATTCCTCATCCCCCAAACGCCGTGCCCCATCGCCAGAACCAGAAGCGCAAAATCGTAAGTTCGCCAAAAAGGTGTTGACCACCTTTGGGCGACGAAATCGTAGTTCACTCGGTTAACGCCGCCGTCAAGAAGGTGCATGATGACCAAGTGCCCCAACGCGAGGAAAATCAGCAAGACACCAGAGATGCGAATGAAGAGCCAACCGTAAAGTTCCAAGCCACCTACAGGTCTGACCGACGCTTGCAAGCGCGGCAAGTTGACGGTTGGAGCGTAAACCGAGAAAATGGCAACCGCTGCCGATAATGTCGGGAGCCACGCTTTCCAATTGGTCAGCGTGTTACCCCAACTTACATGCTCACTGCCTCCATGCAACATCTGCCCGAACATCACCAATGCAGCGGGGATGAAGGTGACAAAGAAAACGACAGCGACGCCAATGAGCATTTGCCTTTGGTAAACGATTGTTGTCGGGGCAAAATCCAAGACGATGACCCTCAAACCGTTGAGCCCGTGAAAGAGGACGGCGCCGAAAAGCAAAATTTCGCCTATCCGAAAGACGGGATGGTGGTAAAGTTGCATCATGGCATCAAACAAGTCGCGCCCCAAACCGATGAGGGCAATGTCAACGATGTGAACGAGCAGGAAGACGAAAATTCCGACGCCTGTCAAGCGATGCAAAAGCCAAGCCCACATGCTTGGGTCACTGCGATATCGCCAGAACATGGCTTTAACTCACCTCCGAGTTCAATGCCTCTGTCACCTCAAATCAAAATGCACGACTCTAATTTTGCCACAACTCGGATCGGAATGGAAGGTGCTTTTTAGCGATGGGCAGGTTGGGACTAAATTTTCGCTTGCGAAACCGACTTTTCAACCGCTTCAAGGACTTCATCAACGGTGATCAGAGCCATGCAAGTGAAAGAGCCGCCGCAAGTGGGACGACGGCGGCAGGGTCGGCACGGAAGGTCGTGTTCAAGGACTGTGATGCCCGGCTCAGCCTTGAACCTGAAAGGGTCATTGGGTCCGAACAATGCCACTGCCGGCGTCCCAACCGCTAAGGCAGCATGAATGGGAAACGAGTCTGGACCAACCAACGCGCTCGCTAACTCAATGACTGCAACCGCATCTTTCAGTGAAAGGTCGCAAATAACTGGCAAAGGGGTTGAACATCTCTTCGCAATTCGCTCAAGCAAAGTTTTGTCGGATGGACCGCCCAAAAGCACCGAAGGCATTTCCAAATCTTTCCACAACCTTTCTGCCAACCTGCTCCACCGTTCCTCCAGCCAGTGCTTTTGCGGTCGTGTCGTTGCTGGAGCAAGGGCAACGAACCGCTTTGGCTCCAAACCCAAACTTGCCAACTTTAGCCTCGCCGTTTGACGGTTGAGGTCGTTGAGTGGGAAGTAAAGGCGATGGCGGCTTGGGTCAATGGGAATACCCAATGCTTCAAGCAGTTGCAAGTTCCTGCCAGAAACGAACGGAGCAGGCGGTGGGGCTGGCAAAGGGTGGGTGAGGAAGCGAAAAGCGTTTTCGCGGGCGTCAATAAACCCGACGCGGTAAGGGATGCGGGCAAGCCAAGGGATAACAGCGCTTTTGAGCAAGCCTTGGACATCCAAGGCTACTTCGTAACTTTCGCGCCGAATTTCCCTGACGACAGAAATCAGCCCGGTCAAAGTTTTGTCCCACTTGTGAACTCGGTCTATGTAAGGGTTGCCATCAATCACATCGGCACAGCGCGATTCAACGACCCAACCGATGTGGGCGTTGGGGAAAGTCTCACGAAGGGCTTGAGCGACTGGGGTTGTCATTAGTGTATCACCGAGGGCAGATAGCCGGACAATCAAAATTCTGGGCGCCGCCCCTAAGGGCGGCGCCTCAACCAACTTTTTTGCCATCGTCATGACTCACCCTGCGACAAGTCTTGGATGATGGTGATCAGCGGCAGGAACACGGACAGGAGGATGAACAGCACAATCACGCCGAGGATAACAATCATCACGGGCTCAATGGTGGACGCAAGGGCGTGAAGGGCTGCGTCAACTTCGCTCTCGTAGAAGTCAGCGACCTTCTCCAACATTTGGTCTAAGGACCCAGTTTCCTCGCCTACCGAAATCATGTGGACGACCATCGGAGGGAACAACCGGCTTCGCTCGAGGGGATCGGCAATCCGTTCTCCTTCGCGGATAGCCATGCGCGCTTCCATGATAGCTCTCGAGACGATTTCGTTGTCAATAGCGCCAGCCGTTGTGTCCATTGCTTGCAAAATTGGAACACCGCTTCCCATCAGCGTCCCGAAGGTCCGAGCAAAACGAGCCAGGACGATTTTGTGGTTGATGGGACCCAAGATGGGCACTTTCAGTTTAATCCAGTCGTAAACCCGCTTGCCAAACTTGGTGCGGACGAAGATGCTGAAGGCGAAGAAGAACGCAACGACGCCTCCAACGAGGAAATACCACTTGGTGATGAGGAACTCGCTGAACCGCTTCATGATGAGGGTTGGGAGCGGGAACTTGTCTTCCTTGACGCCCAAGTCGGTGAACAGTTGCATGAACTTGGGCACAATCCAAACGCTCAGGAAAATCACAATCGCCAGCGCGAAGAAGATAACCAGCGTTGGGTAAGTCATCGCTGACTTGACTTTCCTGCGGAGTTCGAGGTCCTTCTCCAAGAAGGTTGCCATTCGTTGCAAGGTTTCGTCCAAGACACCGCCAACTTCACCTGCGCGAACCATACCTATGAACAGGTTGGAGAACTCTCGCGGGAACTGAGCCATCGCCCTTGATAGAGCCATTCCGTCTTCAACATTGCGGGTCAGTTGCCGGATGATGAACTTCAAACGGGGGTTCTGGGTCTGTCGCTCCAAAACAGCCAAAGCGCGGACGAGGGAGACACCTGCGTTGATCAGGGTCGCCAATTGCCTGCAGAACAACGCCATGTCCCTCAGTTTCACTCGGCTCAAGGTCGCTCCGAAGGACATCCGTTGAGGTTGAGCGGCTCGGGCTGCTGCACCGCCTTGTTGGCGGAGCGATGTGACTACAAGTCCCTGCTGTCTGAGTTGTTGGAGGGCTGTGCGCTCATCCGGCGCATCAATCGTCCCTTGACTTACCTGCCCTTGAGGCGTTCTGGCAACATAGGCAAAAGTCGGCATCTTTTTCACCCCCGTTAATTACCGACCGTGCCCGACTGCCGTTTTCGTTTATGCCATTTTGCCTGTCAGTTTTTAACGAGCGCCTGTTGAAGGACCGACTGCGCCTGCAATGAGTTTCTTGAGTTCTTCTGGGTTGTGAGCCCTTTCCATAGCAGTCTCGTAAGTGATCATGCCCTTCACATATAAGTCGCGGAGGGCTTGGTCCATTGTTTGCATGCCTTCCGCTGCACTTGTCTGGATTATGGACGGAATCTGGTAAGTCTTGCCCTCGCGGATAAGGTTGCGAATTGCAGGGTTGGCAATCATGATTTCAACTGCTGCAATCCGACCGCCGCCGAAGGGGTTTCGAGGAGCACCGGGAGCGCGAGGAAGCAACTGCTGGGAAATGACTGCGACCAAGTTCATGGACAATTGAACCCGGATTTGAGGTTGCTGGTTCGGAGGGAACACATCGATGATTCGGTCTATTGTTTCAGCAGCGCTGTTCGTGTGCACTGTTGACAGAACTAAGTGACCTGTTTCGGCAGCGGTGATAGCAATTGCCATCGTCTCAGGGTCTCGCATCTCGCCGACCAGAATCACATCTGGGTCTTGGCGCAGCGCAGCCCTGAGAGCGTTGGGGAAACTCTTCGTGTCTTCGCCCAACTCCCTTTGGTTGATGATTGACTTTTTGTGGGTGTGCAAGTATTCGATGGGGTCTTCAATGGTGATGATGTGGACGCTTTTCGTGCGGTTGATGTAGTCAATCATCGCCGCCAAAGTCGTGGACTTGCCGTGCCCTGTCGGACCCGTGACGAGAATCAGACCGCGAGGGCGGGTTGCCAATTCCTCCAAGATTGGAGGCAATTCAAGTTCACGAACGGTCGGGATTCGGCGGGGAATTAACCGGAAGGCTGCAGCAATGCAACCGCGCTCTTTGTAGACATTAACGCGGAAGCGAGCAATGTCCTGCAGGGCATAAGAGAAGTCAAGTTCAAGGTTGCTCTCGAACCTCTGAATTTGCTCGTCGGTCAAAATCTCGTAAATCAGCCTTTGAGTTTGCTTGGGCGTTGCAGGCTGGAAATTGGTTCGGTAGAGTTGACCGTCAATCCTCAAAATTGGCGGGACGCCGACGCAAAGGTGCAAGTCGGATGCGTTTCGTCTCACGACTTCTCTCAGCAAGTCGTCGATGTGGACATCGTCCAAAGACGGCAATTCGCGAGCAGGCGCTGCTGGACGAACCCCAACTGCACCAGTTTGAGGTCTTTGTTGCTGGTCCATAGGCGTCAGTTCTATCTCCACAGCGAACACCCTCCTTTCGGCGCTTTTCTCGGCAGTCAAAAATTCTTGCCTTTACGAGCGATTAGTATCCGACAGTCGTAACGACGCGCAAGACCTCTTGCGGAGTGGTAATTCCTGCCAATACCTTGCGCCAGCCATCTTGGAGCAAAGTTGTCATGCCTGAGGCGACGGCTGCGTCACGAATTTCAGAGATGGGAGCGCGCCTCAAAATCAGGTCCGCAATCTCGGTGTTCATCACGAAGACTTCAAAGATGCCAATCCGACCCCTATAACCGGTGTAACGGCAATTCTCACACCCGCGTCCTCGATAAAGTTCCTTGCCGTTCAACTCGCTTAAGTCCGTTCCGAAGCGCATTAGAAGTTCTTCGGGATACTTGTAGGGCTCTTTGCAGTTGGTGCAAATGCGCCGGGCGAGACGCTGTGCAATAACGCCGATGACAGCCGCGGAAATCAGGAACGGCTCAACGCCCATTTCAATCAACCTGGTAGCGGCTGTCGGCGCATCGTTGGTGTGCAAAGTTGAGAGGACCAAGTGACCGGTCAACGCCGCTTGGAAAGCAACATCGGCGGTCTCGAGGTCACGAATCTCTCCGACCAAAATGATGTCTGGGTCTTGCCGCAAGAAAGCGCGCAGCGCTGTCGCAAATGTCACTCCAGCCTTTCGGTTCACATGGACTTGATTGATGCCAGGCACCTCATACTCAACAGGCTCCTCGATCGTCAAGATGTTGACTTCGGTGGTGTTGAGGCGGTGAAGGATGGAGTATTGGGTTGTGGTTTTGCCCGATCCAGTTGGACCCGTGCTCAAAATCATCCCGTAAGGCTGGCTTATCAAGTATTCAACCTTCGCCAAGTCGTCTTCCCACAAACCGAGTTTCTCAAGCCCCATCAGAGGAGATGTCTGGTCAAGCAACCGAAGGACTGCCTTCTCGCCGTTGACAGTCGGGATGGTGGAGATTCGCACATCGAACCGCTTCTTTTGCATCTCAATGCGCATTCTCCCGTCTTGAGGGACACGCTTTTCGGCAACATCCATGTCGCCCAAAATCTTGATGCGCGCGATCAACGGTGCTGCCAACCACTTGGGCAAGCGAAGGACTTCGTGCAAAATCCCGTCAATCCGGAAACGAATTCGGACGGCATTTTGCATCGGCTCAATGTGGATGTCGGTTGCCTCGTTGCGAATCGCTTCCCTCAAAATCGTGTCAACCAAACGAATAATCGGTGCCTCCTGCGCTGCTTCGACATCCGTTGCATCGACTCGGGCGATTTGACCTGCCAAAGGACCGGTAGCAACCTCTCCGCCATACCTTTCAGCGTCAATTTGCTTCAACAAGTCATCGACGCTGAAGCCCAAACCTGTTCCGCGACCTGGAGGAGGGACTGTGGCAGCAGGAGTAGGTCCTTGCATCGGGAGTTCTTCCAGCGCTGCTTCAATCTGCGATTGGCTGGCTAATAGTGGGACAATGACAAGCCCTGTTCGCATTCTCAATTCGTCGATGGTGACGATGTCGCGCGGGTTCACCATCGCAACCCAAAGGCGGTTTTGCTCGATGCGGATTGGAATGCATTTTTTCTCGCGCAGGTAGTTGGCGGGAACTTTGCTCAGAACGACACTGATGGCGCTCTCGTCCGGTCTGACCTTGTTCAGGTCAACATACTGGACGCCGAGCAGTCGTGCTTGAGCGGCGAGGACATCCGTTTCGGAAGCGAACCCCAAGTCAACGATGATTCGTTCCAGCGGTTGCCCAACGGCTTGCTGCTGGGCTTGTAGGACAGCCTGAATTTGCTCATCGGTCAACTTCCCCTGCTCCTTCAACACATCCAACACAGTCCTGCGCATTGTTGGCGCTTGCATCGCCAGCACCTCCCACACTTTTGTGGGTGCGGGACACCATCCTTCTTTATGCCCCGCCGACCTGTGATTTTAAAACGCCACGCCTCAAATCGCTACTACTGGGGCTACTTTGGCGGCTCAAAAGGGAACCACTCATCTATCGGCGCCCGGGCGAGTTCTACCAAAAAGTTGGCAATCCGCTCGGCAACCAGATTCAGGTAGCGTTCACCTTTTTCCGCAGTCGCTCTTTTAGGGTTGCCGTGCCCTGAGTTTTTGGTCAGCCTTTCCCATGGTCGAGTTGTCCAAGCCCAACCCTTAGCAAGGGCTTCCATCCGAAAAGGTCTAACTTCTCCATCATCGGCATCCTCAAGGTGAACTAAATTCGGGATGACCGCCAAACACACGCTCGTCTCCATTTCGCCAGCGTGGTCGCCGACCTCGTCGAAAATTTCCCGCAATTTATCGCTGCCCACTTGCCACCAGTTGACGAGGAAAACCCAAACCTTCGTTTGTCCGTAAAGGTCGCGAAGTCCGCCAACGAAATCGTTGCCCCCATGCCCATTGAGCAAGACGAGTTTGTAAACTCCATGCATCTCCAACGAGGCAACAATATCGCGCACAATTTGGTTTAGCGTCTCCTGTCGGACATGGATGGTCATGGGGAAGGAAAGCAGGTTGGAGTCAACCCCGTAAGGGATGGGAGGCAACAACATGACCTTTGCGCCCTGTTCAAAGGCGATAGCGCATGCCCTCTCGGCGATAGCGACGGCTTCGTAGGTGTCTGCCCCGTAGGGCAAATGCAAACCGTGAGGTTCACACGCCCCTATGGGCAAAACTGCTACCTCAGGAACGCCCATCTCGCGAATCCTCTTCAAAGTGACCTCAGAAAGGCACCACGGTCTCACGCCGATCGCCTCCACCGTCAATGTTCGCCACTGAAACTATAAAGCGCCCAAGTGTTGCTTGCCACCCTTGACTTCGCTCAAATCTACTGGCACAATTAAGCACGAGAAAAAGGAGGGCTGGTCAAGTGACACGGGCATTGATGGCTGTTGGAATCACCTCGTTGCTTGTCATAACTTTTGCCTTAGCGGCTCTAAGGGAAGGTAAGCCCATACCACCTTTTCAAGCAAACTTGCTGGATGGGAAAGTGGCTGTGGTGCAAGTGAACAAGGGGAAGTTGAGCGTCCAAATCAGGGACAAAAAGGGCAACCAAACTCTGACGCCGAAAGCGCTTGTTCTGGATTTCTGGGCGACATGGTGCCCGCCTTGCCAAGTCACGAGTAAGTGGTTGAGCCAATTGCATCGGAAATATCAAAAGAAGGGCGTGCTCATCCTTGCTATCAGCATTGATGAGGATGGGCGAGCGTCTGTTGTCCCGTTCGTTAAGGAGGAGAAGACGCCTTATTTGGTGGCATTAGACCCGAGAGCGGAGGTCGCCAATCGATTCAAGGTTGAAGGGTTGCCAACGATTTATGTGGTCAACGAGAAAGGAGTCATCATCCGGGTGATTGAAGGCTTGCCGAGTGGCTTGAAGGAGTTAGAGGCGGCTCTCCAAGCAGCCGGCGTCCGCTGACCCTTCTCCATTAAAAGCACCACAACCACTTTCCCTCCAGCCCAATGGAGGTGAGCAGTTCAATGCTGCATAACTACCTGTCACTGCTCAAGAGGGTTCGAGTGCTCCTGTTCTCCTCTGATAACGACAACTTCGTCGCAGAGTTGGGGCAACGATGGCTGAGAAACCACTTTCAGCCCAACGAGGTTGGGGTCCTGCCCGGCAACAACTCGGCAGATTTTGGAATCACCGTCAATTACCCTCAAGCCAGCACAGCGAGGGTTTTCACCGAACTTTCGCCCGATGTGCCGGCAGGGGTGCGGGATGCTATCGTTCTGTCAAGTTGCTACATTGCACCTTTGATCGTTTTGGGCGATAAAAGTTGGGAGCGGTTGTCGCCGTATGTCCTTTGGGTGAGGAGAGTGGCGAAACTCCCGGACGAAGTAGAAACACTGCGGGTTTTGGGGATGGCGAGAGAGGCTGAAGCCCAATGGTTCCCAATGGCTCGAGAGGCTTTCCACACGGTTCTGGACTACATCCACGGTGACTTGCAACCAGACGCCATTGACATCTTGTTGGAGAAGCGCCGCATTCAAGTGACCCAAGAAGCCGAAAAACTGTTCAACATGGCGGGCAAGAGTGAACAGGGTTACCCACTCGTTTTCATTGCGGACCCATTGAGGCTGATTGCCCTTTGGCTTCAAAAGATGAAGCGGTCGCTCCTTGCAGAATTGCCTTGGGACGAATTCGTCAGCGCTGGCTTAGGTTTTGCTGTTGGTGTGGTCATCGCTCCAGAAAACCTTCGCAGGTTTTTAAGACAGGAGCACCAAGAGAGGCGACACCAAATGCACCACCGCTCCCAACTTCAACGAAACCGTCATCGTTAGGGCGAAAGGACCGGCTATCGTGAAGTCACCGTTCTCAACAATCGCGGAAGCACCGCCCAGAAGATGTCCCAAAATTGCTTCGCTCGATGCAGAAAGCCACGCCAACTTTTGCCTAAAGCCCTGTGCCCGAAAGTTATGGGAATTTCAACGACACGAAAACCTGACCTGATTGCGTCAATTGTCAACGCTGTCTCGACAGCGTAACCGTTTGCGATGGAAACCCGCTCCAAAACTTCTCGCTTTATCGCTCGCTGTCCTGAAAGAGGGGCAGTTGGGTTAAAACCTGTGGTTGTCTTTATTGCCCATGCGGCGAACTTTTTGACTAAACCGAAACCGCCACCGGAAGGGTCGGGCGGAGGGGCTGCGATTGTCATGTCTGCCTTACCGTCAATGATGGGTGCGACAATTTGCCACACATTACCCGCCGTCTCACCCAAATCAGCGTCAACGAACAAAATCACATCGCCACCAGCATTTTCAATCCCTTTCCTCAACGCCGCACCCTTCCCACCGTGCCGATTCAGCCTAATAACCTTCGTCGCCCCCGACCGTTTTGCGATTTCGCTTGTTTCATCTTCCGAAGCGTCGTCAACGACAATGATTTCGACTTCGGTGAATCCCTCAGGCTTGCTTTTAAGCAACGATTGAATCGTCAAAGCGATTCTGTCAGCCTCGTTCCTTGCGGGAACAATGACCGAAATACGCATTCCGCGTTCACTCCCTTGGCAGGGTTTTGAAGTTCACTTGGACCGCAGCCATTTCAGTAATTCGCGAATCCGCTGGCGAAGGGCAGAAGGGTCTTCTCGGTAAAGGGGCTCAAGGTGCGCAGCACAAGCATATTCGGCGTCGCCAACCCAATCGAGAGCCAAAGCCATGTAGTAGCGGACAAAAGGGTGCTGGGTGTCGCTTTTGGCGAACCATAGAACTGCCTCTTTAACTTTTTGCTGCCTCACCAATAGCGCGCCGTGAACCCACGCTTTTTCAGGCACAGATTCAGGCACTTCCGCCAAAACCTGCTCCGCTTGTGACCAGAACCCGCCTTCCAGCAAGGCGACAGCCCACAGCAATTTTGCCCAGACATCTTTCGGTCCGAGTTGCGCAGCCAACCCAAAATATTTCGCTGCTGCCTCCCACATTCCGTCCTCAAGCAACCTTTCTCCCCTCCAGCGGAGCAGGAAGCCTGCGATTGACCTGAGCAAAGGAAACTTCAGCCACTTGGGGACGGAAGGTAGCAAAGTTCCCTCCCGCTCACCTCGTTGCATTGCCAACCGTTCAAGGTGTAGGACCAAACGGGCTTGCAGATATGGGTCATCGGCGACGGGCGTTTCACTTAAAATGTCAAGGGCTTCGTCAGCCTGTCCTGTTTGGAACAAGACGAGAGCCAACCAACTTCGGGCGACCAAATTTTGCGGTGCAAGGTTAACCGCTTGACGGAGCAACTGTTCCGCCTCGTCCCATTTACCCCTTAATGCCATCAATTTGCCCGCCAGAGTCCAAAAGGCTGGGTTATCTGGTCTCAATTCTGTTGCCCTTAAAAGATGTCTCCGTGCAGTCACAGGATGCCCCAAGTGCCAATGAGCCCAACCCAAGTGAACTTGGACGAACGGGTCTTCATCCAAGACTTGAGACGCTTGCTCCAGAAGTTGCGCTGCCTTCTGATACTTCCCGCTTCTGAGGGCGAAAACTCCAAGGTGAAACAGCCATCTCGCTCTCAACTTCTGCCACAATTGCTGCAGTTTCTGTTGCCATTTGGGGCTGGGCTTGACCTTGCGTTCTCTCCGTTTGCGCTTTGTCTCGCGAGAGAAAAAGCCTGAAACCGACATTTCTCCTATTTCGCCTCCGCTTCCTCTGCGTCGCAACATTGTTGTTGCCAAGCGACCAAAAGTTTCTGGTAGCATTTGATGCAAAACTGCGGTCCCTTCCTGTCGGTGTCAGCCAAAGTGTTGCTGAAAGCGGCAACGCAAGTTGGGTCGGGGCAGTGAGGCAAACCTAAAGTGTGACCGAGTTCGTGAAGGACCTCCTTTACCGTCCTCAGTTCAGTGATTTCTTCATTGTGGTCTGTCAACCTCGCAGTTGATACAACTGCCCTCTTGCCGTCAATTTCGGCGATGCCGAAAACGAAATTGAAGGGCGGGACAACTAAGTCAACACTCGTGATGCCCACAACGCGGTCAAAACCCGGTGGGACGGTCAACTGGGACAGCAAAGCATTTGCCAACCACTGTCTTCGCAGCGTAATTGCGCCTGGCGGTAGCGGCATTGCCTTTGGAGAGACTTGACATTCAACGAAGGGTAGGAACTGCGGTATTTTGAGGGCGACCCTCGCCAGAAGTTGCCAATCGTTTTCCCCTATCGGTTGCAACAAAACCCGCATCACTTTCATTGGCTTCCCCGCTCCTTCCGCCATTGTTCTTTGGCGAAATGGCAAAGCAATTGACCGACGAACATCCCCAGGAGTGCAAGGGCAATCGCCCATGTCCAATTCAACCCGACAAGCACAGCCCAAAAGGCTCCTATGCTGGCGCAAAAAGCGACAATCCAAAATCGCTCCCATCCAAACCTTTCGCTCGCCGTCAGCGACTTGGCTCTTCCCCAAGCCGTCAGGCTGCTCCCGAAAATCAAGATGATGACCACAAAAGGCGAACGAAAATCTTCAGCGTAAGTGACGAGGGCGATACCGAAAAGCAAACCCGTTGCCCCAGCAATTAAAGCCAGACCGAAATCCGTCGTTATCCCCGTTTCAAGGGGCGTCAAGAGTTTTGACAAATCCGCGCCGCAGTAAGGGCAGTGTGAAGGCACTTTTTCCCCCAGCATCCCTTGACAGTTTGGGCATCTCAGTCCCATCGCCCTTCACCCCTTCACGGAACTAAACCGGTCAATTCAGGTGGCGACGCCCCTACATCCCAAGCAGGGGTCTTGACTTGGGGAGACGGCGGGGCAGGCGGAACGGAAAGGGACTGAAGCAATTGCAAAGCCTCCCCGACCAGTTGGTTGCCGGCATCGGGCACAAGTTGCGATGAGCGAGCCAAGCGAACCTCGTAACCGCCACCTTTAAACGCCTCGGGTGTCGGCAAATATCCGACCATGCCGTTCGCACATGTGACGACAAATGTCATCGGGAAGGGCGAAGCCCTTTTGATGTCCAAACCGAATTGGCAGAAAAGTTCGCCGGGAATAGCGACAAGGGCTGCGCGACCGATGGCTATGGTTTGGACTTCCGCATCAACGAATGGCTTTTCCTTCACTTCTTCGGCAAGCAAAACAAGTTCGCGTGCGTAAATCCTTTCAACTGTCGGTTCGCCATCTTCGCCCAAAATCCGCTTTGCCTCTTCAAGCATTTTCTCAGGCACTTGCCGTCTGGCGAGCCTTATGGTGGAGCGAGCGACTTGCAAAGGTGCAGTTTCAACGAAATCCATCAAAGCCACCGTTTTTATGACTTCGCCCCCAAGTCTTGTGCCGATCCTCCAAGCCCACTTTTCGCCAAATTCAAGTTCACGAGGCAGAGTATGGGCGACTTGAGTGACATCGCCGGAAGCGCCTTGCAAAAAGAGCGTCAGACATTGGTCGCCAAACTCCTTGCGCAAAGTCTCGGCGAGATAGAACGGATAGTCAGCACTGAACTCAGTTCCACCCATAACAGTGCAATGGCAGGCGAAATTGACAATGAGCCCCAACATGCGCCCATTTTCGTCTTGGGCTGCGATGACGCCAACATCTGGGTCAGTTGGTCCTGCTGGGCGAACTATGTCGGGATTGCCCTTCCCTGGGTGAGTTTGGTGACGACCGTCTTTCATGACAAACCTTCGGTTGAAAGCGATGCGGTTTTCGTGCCCGACAGCCACGCCAATTCTGGCTTCCCTCTTGCTTTCATTAGCCTTGACAATTGCTTCAGCAATCTGCTCGGCAACGAAGCGACAGTAGCCGTCATCGGCTTCGCACTCAAAAGCGTTGGCAATCGGACCGCCGCAATGGGTGTGGGTTGCGGCAATCATGATGTTCTGGGCTGGAATTCCGCTTCGGGATTGGGCTAATTTTCGGGCTGACTCAACAACCGACCTTCTCAACGACAAAGCGTCGACAGAAACGATGGCAACTGCCGTCTGACCGTCAGAGATGACGCAAGCGGTTGCGTGGAGCGGGTCATGGACGCCTGTGGAAATGCGTTTCCTAAAGTAGCCCGGGATAACGGCGCCGACTTCGGGAGTTATGTCGGTTTGCGCAAATCCCACCAACACTTCAATCACCTCTCGCTTTAGCCGACGATTTTCATTGCCCTGCTGGGGATACCGCAACTCGCTCCGCTTCTCCCCTCAACCGACACAGATTGAGGATGAGGAGAGCCAACTGCTGCCCTTGGTCAACGCCTGTTTTGAAACCGACATCGGTGTCAAGGATGAGGCGAAGGGCTTCCACTATTTGGTCTCGCGAAAAGTTTCTGGCTTGGAGCAGGAAGTTCCTGATGACCGCCGGTGACTGCTTGAGCAGGTTCAGGCGACTGTCTTCGGGCAAACGCTCTTTGACCTCTTCAGGGATTTTTTCAAGTTGCTGCCTGAAGGCGTCGCTTCTGGCATGCAAAAGTGCCGGCGAAATCAATTTGGAGTCGAGCAGCAATCTTGCTTGGAGCAGGAAGCGAAATTGGCGGGCAAGAAGGTAAAGGATGAGCATCGGGCTTTCTCGTCGTTGAAGCAAACCGTCAAGCATTCTCAGCGCCTTTGCTGCATCACCTTCAACGACAGCGTTCATCAAAGCAAAAACATCCATCGCTAACGATGGGACAAGTTCGCGAACGATGTCAACGGTCACTCTGCCGTCAACGCCGATGTAAAGCGCCAACTTTTCAATTTCTGTCGCTAACTGGCGGGCGTCATTTCCCACCCGCTCTATCAACTCTTGAACTGCAGCCTTGTCCATGCGGATTGCCGACTGTTCTGCCAGCATCTGGACAAATTCGGGCAAGTCTTGTTGTCGCAACTTGCTCAAAGGGACGAGCAAAGCGATTTCGTTAAGTAGGTTCAGTTGGCTGTTGCTTGGCGGTTCAGTTAGGGCGATGAGGACATATGTGCCTTCGGGGACTTTTTGCAGGAAGCGATACCACGCCAAATCTTCTCGCTTTCGCTTACTTTGCTCCTTCAAAAACGCTGGCGATTTGAGGATGACGGCTCGTCGGCGGGTTAACTGGAAGCCGAATGTGGGTTCAAAGAGCGCCTGTGCGAGTTCTACCTCAGTTGCTTCTTTGCCTTCAAGGACTGTCAAAGCAGTTTGGCGCTCTTCTGATGGCAAAAGCAAATCGGTCAACCTTTGAATGACCCGCTGCACCAAAAACTCATCGTCGCCGAAGACAACGACGACCGGTGGTTTCAAGTTCCCGTAGCGGGCAGACTGGTAAAGTTGCGTCAGTGCCCGCCTGACATTTCGGAAAAATTGGGCTTCCTGCGGAAACAAAAGGTAAGGCATCCGACATCACCGACGATAAGTGTGGCGCATTTTCGGTGAAGTTGGCACGAAAGCGTTTTAGGTCCCGAAATTTTCGCCGAGTGAATTCGGCGCTCAGGAAAAGTTGTGAGTTGCGGGTTGTGCGTTCAGGGAAAAGCCTAACCCACAACTCTCAATCCGCAACCCTGAACCCGGTTGGTAGGCTTCTGCCTGCTTTCGATTTCGCAGCCGTCCACCTCAGGTGGGTGGTCAAATCCGTTGCCACTCGCTACTCGCCATTCGCTATTCGCTGCCGTTCTGGCTCGGCAGGAGCCTCGCCCTCCCATAGTCACCCCAGTTGGACAAGCGAGGTTCACTCGTCAACGGTTTCCGCTGGTAAGGTGACAATGTTGCCGTTTTCGTCCGTCACTTGGACAACGATTCGGTTTCGCTGCTCATCATATGCGTAAATTTTTCCTGCTTCCTCATCGCGGGTTATCTTGTGCGTCCCGTCGCAATAGGGTTTGTTTTTGGACAAGCCACAAGCGCAAATGGCTACATTTTGCCCGCCAATTTGAATGAGGTAAGGTCGTCTTCGCTCGCTCTTGATAATTCGTGCCATCCTTAATTCCCCCTCTCAGAAGTTTTTTCACTCGCTTCGTCGCCTCACTGGCTCTGGGACAATGGTGACCGAGATTTTCTGCCCGTCCCTCAACACGAGGAATGTGACGGGCTTTTTAGGCTCAACTTTGCTCAGGGCGTCCATGTAGTCGTAGAGGTTGCGAATTTGTTTGCCGGCAACTTCAACGATTACATCTCCAGCCTTAAGCCCCGCTTTTTCTGCTGGACTGCCGGGGCGAACTCCCATCAATTTCACGCCCTCGCCCTCCCACGAGTAGTCGGGAACGATGCCAGTAGAAACTCGCATCGGTGCTGCTGGTCTCTCGGCAGGTTGAGGCGCTTTTTGGAATTGAGGTCTTTGGGGCATATTGGCGATGCGTTCAACAACTGCTGCAACCATTTGCACGAGTTTCTCCATGCCTTCGTAGTTGAGCGTGTCCCAGTCGTCACTTGGTCGGTGATAGTTTTCGTGCATGCCCGTGAAGAAGAAAAGCACAGGGATGCCTTTGTTGTAGAAGGAGAAGTGGTCGCTCGCCCCAAACACCTCAGGAGAATCCCGCAGTGTGAAGTTGAATTGAGAGTTCACTTCCTCCACCAACTCCTTCCAAGCCGGCGAACTTGCAATGCCGAGGACGAAAAGGGTGTTGTTCCGCAACTGCCCTATCATGTCCATGTTGACCATTGCGACAATTTTCTCCAAAGGAACTGTGGGATTGTCAACGAAGTGGCGCGAACCGATAAGCCCACGCTCTTCCGCACCGAAGGCGATGAAAAGCAAACTCCGCTTTACCTTGTCCCTGTTGGCGGAAAAGTATTGCGCCAACTCAAGGAGCCCTGAAGTCCCAGAGGCGTTGTCGTCGGCGCCGTTAAAAATCTCCCTCTGCCCATCCCGTGTGACCGAAACACCAACATGGTCATAGTGAGCGCCGATGACGACAATTTCTTCCTTCAAATTCGGGTCACTGCCTTCAATCAGTCCGATGACATTGGCGTCCTCAAGTCGCTCTAGTTGGAGGTTGACCTTAAGCCGAACCCTAACTTTGTCAAGGGTAAACGAAAAAGGCTTGAGGGTTTCGTCAATTTGTCGTTGGACGGGCTCAAGGTAAAATAGGGCTTCAGCGAACGCCCTTTTCACGCTCACACCCAAAATTCCAGCGTCTCTCATGACAGGTTCAGTCCAAAAAGGAACGGGTTCGTCGTCGAAGGGGCTTAGCGGACCGCTCACTAAAATTAGCGCTTTCGCCCCTTTCTCTCTTGCAGTCCTCAACTTCGCTGGGAATGTGGCTTCCTGTGCGAACTTGGTGTCGTTAGCGGGCATCCCACGCAAAGCCAGAACAATCTTCCCACTCACATCGATGCCAGCATAATCGTCGTAGTTTTTGTCCGGCGCACTTATCCCGTAGCCCACGAACACGATTTCGCCTTCAACTTCACCGTTTGCGGAAAGGGCTAAAGGCAAAAATTCCTTCTCAGGGGCAAATGTCCGTTTCTGCCCGTCAGGCAGCGTCAGTTCCAGCAAGTTCCCTTCGCCCAACCGAAGCCTTCCCGGAAATGAGAAGCGTTGAAAATAAGTCCCGTTATCGCCCATGGGACGCAATCCCCACTCAGCGAACAATGTTGCTATGTATTCGCGAGCCATCTCTGCCCCTTTCGTTCCTGCCCCTCGCCCTTCCAATTCGTCGGAAGCAAGGTAGCGCACATGTTCTTTCAATTCCGCCGCAGTGATTGCGGTTGACGAGATGGCTTTGTATGACGAAATGTCGCTGCGAACCGAAGACACCAAAGCGACAAACAGAATGAAAACGCACCAACGCCAAACATGCCGCATGTTTGATTCCTCCTTTCGCCTCTTCGGTTTTTGCGTCTCTCAAACGCCCCATTCAGCCAAGTAGGTAAGTTGCTTTATGGCTTCTTGGTTTTCGGGGTCGAGTTCCAAAACTTTCTCAAACTCTGCCTTCGCCTCCCTCAGCAACTCCATCATCTTCTCTGGGTCTTCCTCAAGTGGTGCGACGGTTGTCAATGCTTTAGCCCAATCAAGCCTGTAAGTGATGTTTTCTGGCTCAAGTTCAACGGCTTTTTTGAACTCAGCCAAACTCTTTTCAAAATCGCCGCCGTGAAGGTAATAGACCAGCCCCAAACCGTGGTGGGCGGCAGCATTATTTGGGTCTTGCTCCAAAATCTGCTGGTAAAGTTTTTCCGCCTCCTCGTAATGCCCGTTGTATCGCAACGCATCTGCTCGGCTCAAAAGTTCCGCAATGCTCAACTGTTCGCCTTGCTGTCCAAACATGACTTTTCGCCCTCCTGTCTTCCAGACCACGCACCTTTAAAGCCCAAGCCAATGTCTGGCGTTGATTTCGACAAGCATATTTCTTTGCCTCTCCGTCAATTCCGCTTCCTGAATCATCCCCAAACTTCGGGTCGGATGGATTCTGGTCATAGCGCTGCCCCAAAGGACGCGCCTTTCGCCGAGCAATTCTATCGCTTGCTCAACTATCCCTCTCTCTGTCAATAATCCTGACACAACCACGGAGATGTTGGTGACATCCTCAACGATTTTCAATGCCGCCCACCAATCGCTCCCTTGTGTTGGGACCATGAGGAAGCGGATGCCGGGGAAGGATTTCGTCAACGAAACAAGGGCTTGGGCGTCTTCGGAAGTTTCCACGAAAGCGACGAAGGGACAGTCATAGCGGCGAGCCATTTTGACCAACTCTAAAGTCCGCCAAGAATCCAACGGGTGAGCGAGGCTCGGTGGAGGTAGGACGATGCCGAGAAAATTTGAGCGCGTCAAATATCGCTTCATGTCCTCCGCTGACGCTTCTAAGTGATTTGGGTTGACAACGACATATCCGCGAAATCTTGGGTTCTGGTTCACCAACTCGGCAACCCTTTTGTTGCCCAGCGTCAAATCTCCTCTCATCGCTTCCGCTGATGCGACGCAGAGGGTCGCGATGTTATATCGCTCCGCAAATTTTTCCACCACCGCAACTTCGTCCCCATCTCGGTTTTGAATTGCCCACCAACCCAATTCAGCGTAGACATCCAAGAGCGGCATGAACCTATCCCCCTCTCATGCTTGAACGATGCGCCTGAGGTTTTCAACGAGAATTTTTCGCTTGTCCTCTTCGGACAAACTTGAATGCAACAGCGGGAAAAGGGCACTGGCAAAGTAGTGGAGCGGCGCTCCACTACCGAAAACCAGTTTGTCAACCCCAATCTCTGCGCACACCATTTCAAAACCGTCAGGTTGGGTTATGCAACTCGTCTCAAGGTGCAGGTTTGGGACGGACTTCACGACGCACAAGACTTCACCCAAGTTGTCTTCTGAGACATCGCACAGGATTATCGGGATTTGCACCTCGCGAGCCAACTCAGCGATTTCTGTCGCCCAACCGACTTTCGGGCAATCAATCAAAAAGGGAACGCTTCGTTCGTTGAGGAAAACCGCCAAATCGCGGAAAGGTGCGATTTTAGGTAGCCACCCTTGCCAGTGGGGAAAGAAGCGGAATAGCCTGAAACCCTGCTGCAGCCTCCTCTCAACTTCCTCAAACATCCCGCGATATTGGAGTGGGTTCAAAGTCGCAACGGGCAGCAAAAGCCCACCGCTTTCCCTCGCCACCTGCACCGCCAAGTCGTTGCCAGTCCGGGCATCATAGAAGACAGCGGTTGTGTGGACGAACAAAGCCCTTGCAACTCCGTAACGGCGCATTAGCGAAAGCAAAACTTGCGGAGACAAGTCTATTGCTTGCCTCGGATAGAACCCAACCCATGTGTTGCAGTCAACAATCGGCAAACTCACCTGTCCCGCCAAAGATTGCCACCTCCGACGCTGTAAGTTTCAAAGCGCAACTGTGTTAGACGCCGAAACCAGCGTGAATTTACATTGCGCCTGCCTGCTTCAACAGCGCAATTAATCTTGTCAAGCATTCTCTGGTCGCGACATCGCCCATGTAAGAGAACTGCTCGCCTTTCGGCATTTGGACAATGTCTTCGGGGAGTTGGGCAGTTGGACGCCAATGGGTTTCCAAAGACAAATAGCCCTTGTAGCCATCCTGAACCAATTCGCGGAATTGACCGAGGTAGTCAACTTCACCCTCGCCGATAGGTGTCGGTTCAAATCGCTTTTCATCAGCGTTCCATTTGCCATCCTTGATGTGGATGTGCACAATCCAAGGCTTGATGATTCGGTAGCCGTCTGGGTAAGGGACTTCCCTGTCCGGGTCAAAAACATCGTTGCCCGGGTCCCAAACCGCTTTGACTTGTGGGTGATTGAGGCGTGTGAGGACTTCAACGACTTTCCTCGCGTTCGTAGCCATCGTCGAAGGTTCGTTTTCAACGCCCAAAATCAAGTTCGTTCCCTCAACGAGTTTCACTGCATGCTGAAGTTTTTCGACGATTTCGTCCCACGAAGGGAAGGGAGGCTTGAGCCAGAAGGTGAAAATGCGAATTATCGGCGCTCCCAGTTCGCCCGCCAAATCAATGCACTTGCGCAAAATTTCCATGTGCTCGCGAAATTGAGCCTCGTCGCCATAATCGCACTTGAAAAAGGGCGAGGCAATAGAGCAAACTTCCATCTCGTAGTCGGCGAGGAGTTTCTTGATCAGGGCGATGTCCGATTTGTCCAGTTCGTGAGGCGCTTTGTTCCAAACGGAACGAATCTCGATTCCGCTCAACCCAAACTCCTTCGCCAAGGTCATGACCTTCGCCAAATCTTGCGACACTTCATCGGTAATCACTGCCAACCGCAAATTTACCACCCTCCTTTCCCTTGACGCCAAAGCAAGTCCACATCGCACAACGAACCAGCGTTTGTTGCTTTAAAGGATGGCACGATTTTGCTTTGCTCGGTGCAGTCAGTTAAACTTTGCGACGGGAAAAGTAAAATGGAAAGGGTCATCGCAGAGTTTCGCTGCAATCCCTTTGCGCCCGTCAACCGCAAAATTCGTTGCGGCGTCAGGCGTTTGAAGGCTTTGCTGCAGGCAAAAAACTCGGTCGGGTGAGTTGAAATGGCAAGTTTGGAAGTTGAAACGAGGGTGTCTGTGAGGGAGGCGGGAATTTCTCTGAGAGCAGTTTTGTTGGGTCTGGTTGGCACAGTTGTTTTGGCTTGGCTGGTCCCGATTTTTGACTTGCTGGTCCAAGGGACTTGGATTGCCTCCTGCCATCTGCCCATCGGCGTTTTCAATTTGTTCATGCTTTTGCTGGTCGGGAACGCACTGCTCAAAACTTTCAAGCCACGATGGTCTCTTACGAGACGCGAATTGTTGGTGGCTTACTGCACGATGTTGGTGGGTTCGGGCTTACCTTCCTTTGGCTTCACCGAATACTTGTTTCCAACGCTCGCAGGGACACTCTACTACGCTCGCCCGGAAAATCGTTGGGCTGAGTTGACCTTTCGCTACATTCCGCAGTGGTTCGTGCCTTGGGATGTCGCGGAGGCAGCGAGGTCGTTGGGAGGGGCTGCGCCTGAAGTTGGTTGGTGGGGTGCACTTTACAGTTTGCTACCTGAAGCCTTCCGTCCGGGCGGTCGTGAGGTTGTTCGCCTCTTTTACGAAGGAACGCCAGCAGGGACGCCCCTTCCACTATCCCACTGGGTTGTCCCCACCTTCGCTTGGAGTCTTTTGGCGTTGGCTTTTTTCTTCGCCATTTTTTGTGTCAGCGTTTTGCTGCGCCGTCAGTGGCTGGATTATGACCGGCTGACCTTTCCGCTCACCCACCCGCCTTTGGAGATGACGGAAGGCGTTGACGAACCGAGAACAATTTTCGCTTGGCTTTTGAGGCAGAGGCTAATTTGGCTCGGCGCTCTTATCCCGTTTGTCGTCCACAGCGTTAACGGACTGCACTTTTATTTCCCTGCCGTGCCCGAAATTCGGCTCTCCTTCCCCCTCAACCAATACTTGACAAGTTACCTGTTCAGCCAGATTGGACCGTTCATTGCCATTGTCCACTTTTCCGTCATTGGCGTCGCTTTCCTTCTGCCGTCCGATTTAGCGTTCAGCCTTTGGTTTTTCTTTTTCGTGTTCATGGGGCAATCAGTGCTGCTGACTTATTTGGGTTGGCAACTTCCCAACTTTCCGGGCTACGCAACGCCTGCCCATGCGGGGTTGCAAATGCTTGGCGCTTTCTTTGCCATTGTGACCCACCTGATTTTGGTTGGTCGCAAACATTGGCGACAGGTTATCACCAACGAAACCCCATCAGATGAACCGATTTCGTATCGCACCGCCTTACTTGGGTTCCTTCTCTGCATTGGCTTTGCAACCCTCTGGTGTTCGGTTGCAGGAGCATCGCCGAGTATCGCTTTTCTGAGTTGGCTTGTCTTGTTTGTCATTGCCGTCGCTCTCACAAGGTTTGTCAGCGAAGGGGGATTGCTGTTCATCCAAGCCTTCCGCCCCTCAGACCTTTTCATCGCCTTCGTTGGCACGCGCCCTTTTACTCCCCGCCATTTGACAGTCATGGCTTTCGTGGAAAAGGTCTTCATGTTTGACCTGCGGACATTTTTGATGCCTTTCTTCATGGACAGTTTCCGAATTGCCAAAGTCACAGACATACCGTTGCGACCGTTGACGGGAGCGATGTGGCTTTCAGTGTTGGTGTCTCTGATAGCGTCTTCGTGGTCTTTCCTGAGGCTGGTTTACCGAAAGGGCGCTAACACGATGATGCAAGGAGCAGGTGCATGGTTCCTGCAGCACAGTCCCCGTCAAGTCCTTGACTTCACCGTTGCATACATTGAGCAACCACGCCAACCCACGCCTTTGAGCAGAAGTTGTTTTGTGATTGGCTTTTTGGTGGCTTTGCTGCTCTATCGGTTGCGTCAGTTGTTTGTCTGGTTCCCGTTCCATCCCATCGGCTACGCGATGGGACCGAGTTGGCCGATGATTCAACTTTGGTTTTCAACGATGCTGGGTTGGGTGATGAAAGCGTTGTTGCTGCATTACGGTGGCTTGGGTGCTTTCCGTCGCTGGCGCCCTTTCTTCCTCGGTTTGCTCATCGGCGAGTATTTGACTGCAGGTTTGTGGTTAGTGCTTGATTACGCTTTCAGCAAAGTCGGTCACCGCTTCTTCCTGTTTTGAAAGGTTTTCCGACCCTAAAACGAAAATTCGGTCGCCCTTTGAGGGCGACCGTGTTTGATTCGCCTTAGCGAACTAAACTTGACAGCGAGGCATCAAACTGTCGCTAACCGCCAGTTAGTGCCTTCAACTGTTGGTCAAGCCTTCCTGAGTGGGTGAGGGTGTTTTCCAGAGTGAGCGAGTAGAGCAACTTTGCTGGGTGGTTACGGAAAGTTGTCGGTTGTTGAGGCATTCCGGGCATACCGCCCCAACTGGGCGCTCCTGTTCCTCCTAAGCCTCCCGGCATTCCTGCTATCGGTCCGAAAGTTCCCATCCCGAACCTTCCGAATGGATTTGGTCCTGTGGGTGCTCCGCCGAAGTAAGGTGAGCCTCCGAAACCTCCGAAGCCTCCGAGTGGTGCACCACCGAGAGGAGCACCTCCAAATCCACCAATCCCACCAAACGGTGCACCACCGAAAGGAGCGCCTCCGAATCCGCCAAACCCACCAAAGGGTGCACCTCCGAAACCTCCAAACCCTCCGAAGCCTCCGAGCGGTGCACCACCGAAAGGAGCACCTCCAAATCCGCCAAGCCCTCCAATTTCACCGCCGGGCATACCGAAACCGCCCAACATCCCGCCTCCAAACATTCCGCCAGGTGTTGTCGGTGCGCTCGGAGCACCTGCCATTCCCGGCGCACCTGCAAGTTGCTGCTGGGCTTGAATGAACGGGAAGACGGTAACTAAGTCAGTGTCAAATGTCGCTTTCATCGTCACCTTGACATAGACCACTTGCCCATTCTCAATGTCAAAGAGCAAAGTTCGGGTGCCATCTGCTGTGCCTGTCAACTTGGTTTGAGGTTGCGGGATTTGTCCACTCGGACCTGTAGGTGCCCCTGGCATCCCACCCGTTGGTGGAGCGCCAGCAACTCCGGGGGCACCAGGCATCATTTGTCCACCCATCATCGCTCCCGGCATCCCCGGTGCGCCGCCATACATGCCGCCAGGTCCCATGCCCATTTGTCCCATGCCAGTTGTCGGCATCAAGCCCAACTCAACGCCGACACCTTTGAACTCGCTGACTATGCGAGCACAAAGCCTATCGTTCCAAAACTCAAACCCGTCAAATCTGTGGCTGGCAGGTATGGTAACAACGGGTGCATCAACGAGGAGCGCTTCCGGTTCCTGAAGCGGGCTTGGTGCTCCCGGTGTAGTAGGTGCTCCCGGCATTCCGGGCATCATTGGCGCACCTGGCATTCCCGGACGACCCGGCACGCCCATCATTGGTCCGCCGGGCATCATCGGTCCACCTGGCATCATTGGACCGCCACCCATCATTCCCGGCATTCCTGAGTATTCTTCGCCCGGTGCACCTCCCATCATCGGCATTCCACCCATTCCGGGCATCCCGCCCATCGTAGCGCCGATGATTGTCAAGTTCTCAATGTTCTTGGGCAGGGTGATGAAGCCGACCCACCGTTCGCCGATCTTCAATTCCCTGTCAGGGAAAGTCAAGTCAATAGAGCCAGTAGCGAACTTGACCACATTGGGCACTTCTTCACCAGTGACGATTTCGCCAGTGGGGAAGAGAGCGAACAGACCCACTCTTTGATTGTCTGCAGGACGGAGGCGAAGCCTCATGAAACCACCCATAGATGTCAGAGCACCCGGCATTGTTGGAGCGCCTGGTGGCGTGGGTGCGCCAACCATGGGTGAAGGTCCTAAGCCCATCATTCCCCTCGGTCCTGCCATCCCACCAAGTCCCATCTCTTCGCCTCCAAACATGCCTCCGCCCATCATCGGTCCCATTCCACCCATTGGTCCCATCGCCATGCCAGCGCCCATAGTGATTGGGACTTCGCGCTCCAAGATACCCTCCTCAACAACCCGCATCATCCGAAATTGTCGGTCAGCGGTTATGTCTCGGACGGTTTGGAACCAGCGGAGAATCAACTTTGTGCTCAACTGTGGGACTTTGCGCTTGATGGCTCTCGCCGGGATATCAACGGTTGTCTCGGAAGTGGCTTGGAATGTGTAAAAAGCAAGTTCGCCGGTTCTCGGTTTCAGGACAAATCGCGTGGTCTCCGATTCAGCACCTGCCAAGTTGACTTGAAACTGAACTTGAGCCTCACCCTCTTTCTGCCCCAACCTGTTGAAACCGGCGACTTTGATGGTGTGGGTGCCAGAGTAAATCTTTTGCTCAGCCAAGTCAATCCGAAACTCGAAGGGAGAAGTTATCGCGGTGACAAATTTGCCGTTAAGCCAGATCATCACATACCCTTCGTTCGTCGGCTTTTCTACCTTGACATTGAGCCAGCGGGAGCGAATGACCTCTCCGTCACGGGGGCTAACGATGCTGACTTGCGCTGCACCGATCGCCGCGAAAAGCATCAAAATTGTCAAACTCAACCAAGCCCGTCGCATTTTTGACACCTCCTTTTTGTCGCCGCCGTTATTGTAGCATCAATGCGACAAAATTGAAAGTGCAGTTCAATTCGGCAACGAAGTTTCAGGAGGATGACTGAGCGACGATGACAGAGCCGATATGGGCTTGGGGTGTTTTTTTGTTGGTTGTAATTGCCATGCTGATGGTTGACTTGGGGGTCTTCCACCGCAAGGCTCATGTGTTGTCCATGAGAGAGGCAACAATCTGGAGCATTGTTTGGGTCGTTGTGGCGCTGGTCTTCAACGCCATCGTTTGGGTATGGTTGGGGCATCAAAAAGCCCTTGAGTTTTTCACCGGCTACTTGGTGGAAAAAGCCCTCTCTGCGGACAACATTTTCGTCTTCGCTGTGCTATTTAACTACTTTGCTGTCCCGCCAGAATACCGCCATCGGGTCTTGTTTTGGGGCGTCTTAGGTGCTATCGTTTTTCGCCTCACCTTCATCTTGGCAGGGACTGCCTTGCTCAAAAAGTTCCACTGGGTCGTTTACATCTTCGGCATCATCGTTATCGTTTCGGGCATAAAATTGCTGATGCGCAAAGATGAAGAGATTGACCCCGAACGCAACCCAGTTTTGAGGCTTGCACGCCGCTTCTTGCCGATCACGCCAAATTATCATGGTCAAAACTTCTTCGTTCGGCTGAACGGCAAGTTTATGGCGACGCCTTTGGCGCTCGTCTTGCTCGTTGTTGAAAGCACCGACATCGTTTTCGCCATTGATTCCATCCCAGCCATCTTCGCCATCACCCGCGACCCTTTCATCGTGTTCACATCAAATGTCTGCGCCATCCTCGGTCTGAGGGCGCTTTACTTTCTGCTTGAAGGCATGATTCGGCTGTTCCGATACTTGGACGAAGGGCTGGCGGTCATTCTGGTTTTCATCGGCATAAAGATGCTGGTGAGCGAGTTTTACAAAATCCCGACATGGGTCGCTTTGGGTTTCGTGGCTGCAGTTTTGGCAATCACGATTGCTTTGTCCCTGATGGCAGAACGCAGGGAACAAGTTAGGGCGGAAAAACTTGAGGTTCAAGTTAACCCAAATCCGAAGGAGGAGGGTAAGGGCAAGTCAGGCGAAAAGGCGAAGCCCTAAATCTCCTACGAACGGAGGTGTCCTTGTTGCGCCGTCACCGTCGCTGGTTTTTCGCCGCATCAGTGTTGACGCTTCTAATCGACCAGATAAGCAAAGCACTCGTTCGGGCTTACATACCTTTGGGCGCGAGTGTCCCCATCGTCCCGAACGCACTTTACCTCACCCACACTCAAAACCCGGGCGCAGCCTTCGGCTTGTTTCCGAACGCGACCATGTTGCTTATCATCGTCGCCTTGTTCGTCAGCGCCGTCTTCCTTTGGCTGGGGCGGCAAGGTTTTGACAGGAGAAGGATTGCAATTGCAATGGGCATGATGTTGGGAGGGGCTGTAGGAAATTTGCTTGACCGAGTGAGGTTCGGTGCTGTGACCGACTTCATTGACCTTAGGGTCTGGCCTATTTTCAACTTTGCCGATACAGCCTTGACAGTTGGTGCTTTGTTGCTCCTTTGGTGGGGCGCAATTGCTCAGCCTTCGGAAAGCCACCAAAAGGCAAACGAGAGCCTTGAAGATAAAACGGCGGGCTTGGAACAGCGTGAGGAGGCAAAGGGGTGAGTTCTTTCGGCTAAGGAAGCAGTTAAGGTTCGGCGAAGTTAACTTCGCCGTTCGGTTGAGCCACAATAGTTTGACCTGCGGTCAACTGAATTTCTTGCCCTTTCACCGTTCGGACAGAAACAAATCCGTGCTCAACTTCCAGCCTCGTTTCTCCGTCGGGTTTAACCTCAACACGATAAGCCGTCCCTCTCACCGCTGCCGTGATTGCGGGCGTTTCAAGTTCAAGCCTTGAGCGGGCAGGTAACTTCCGCTTCAAGTTCACGAACACCACTCCCAAGTCAAGCCTGAACAAAGCGTCAAGGGCTTTCGTCGCCCTGTTGAAAGAGGAACGGGTGACCTTCAATTGAGTGTTCGGACCTATCCGCATCTCAACTTCGTCAACCCAATGCAAGATGACGAAACTGTCTTTTCCAGTTTTCACAGTCGTGCCAGCAAGGACGAGTGAACCTACTTTCAGCGGTCGTTCTACGGTTTCTTTCCGACCCAACTTGGGAGGCAACACCGCCACCACATCACCTTTGACTTCAGTCACTTTCGCCACGAGGGGCGCAATCCGCAAAGTTTCTATTGAGCCGAAAATCAAGAGCGTCAAGGCAACTAAACCGAGCAATAGCGCCAAAGAGCCTAACCTCATCTTGAGGCACCTCCTTTGTGCCTGCTGTTGCTATTATGCCTTAAACTACGCCGCTGCTAAACTGAAAACGGTGACGAGAATGCATTGGACAGGAGAGGGCAAAAGGTTCATCACTGTGGGCATTTTGTCGGCGCTGTTAAGTTTCGCTGCTGTCAACCTAACGCCGCTTTACTGGCTGAGCGAAAGGGTAACGGATGGGCTTTTGCGAAAGTTCAGGCAGGTCAGCCACCCAGATTTAACCCTCGTCGTCATTGACGATGAAAGTTTGCGGGCTTTGGGTCGTTTCCCCTTTGACAGAACCGTTTACGCTCGGATGCTTGACAGGCTTAAGGCGGCGGGAGCAAAAGTCGTCGCTTTCGACATCCTCTTCGTTGAGCCAACACCTTCGGACAAAATTCTTGCCGAAGCGATGAGAAGGTTCGGGAAAGTCATCTTGGGAGTCAACCTGTCGCTCAAAAGCGAAGGGAAAGTTCCGAAGCGTTTTTTGCTGTCGCTTGACTTTCCCTTGCCGCTCAAAGTCGCTGGTGCGACATTGCCACCTGAGCCCTTGCTTTCGGCTTGCTACAGTCTCGGCTTCGTCTATCCCTTCCCCGACCGAGATGGGGTTTGTAGGAGTTTGCCTTTGGCAGTTGAGTTGACCGAAGCGGGAGGCGTTATCCCTTCCCTCAGTCTCGCTGCGGTAATGGCTTTCCTTGGTGAGCCACAAATGTCACCCAACTCCATTCGTTGGCGAAATCGGGTTATCCAACTCGGTAGCGATTGGGACATTCCAGTCCTTCCTCCTTTCTCGCCAGAGAGGGTTGGCTTCCCGTCCATCTCGCTCGTGAAAGTTCTTGAAGGCGAGTTTGACCCAGAGTTAGTTCGTGGGAAGTTAGTTTTGGTCGGCATGGGCGCTTCAGGTTTGTCCGACCGACTGCCAACTTCCACCGACCCACTGGCATACGGAGTTGAAATTCACGGAGCAGCCATCAGCGCACTTTTGACAGGAAAGTTTCCCAAGCACATCCCTTTCTGGCTTCAAATCCTCATTGCGCTTGCGTTTTGCATTCCTGCCAGCGGTTCCTTGCTCCTTCCCCGTTTTCACCAAAGCCTTCTCGCCTTCGTGGGCTTGACGCTTGCAGCCTACATACTCGCTTTGCTCTTGCTTCGGTGGGGATTCGTTTTGGCGCTTATGCCTTTGCTCCTTTCCCTTGTGATGGCTTTCGTTGTTGCAACAGGTCTGCTTTTGGAAATCCAAAGGTTCGCATTGGAACGGATTCGGGCTTATGTCGCTCAACCCGTCACAGAAGTCATCGCCTCTCCGCATGAGATGTTGCGGATGGGCGAACGCCGCGAAATCACCATCCTTTTCTCCGACATCCGTAACTTCACCCAAATTGCAGCCACTTTGCCGCCATACGAGGTCGTTGGGCTTTTAGAGTCATACTTCAACCGCATGACCGAGATTGTCCGAATTTATGGAGGCGTCGTTGACAAGTTTTTGGGCGATGGGATGATGGTTTTGTTTGGCGTCTCTTTCGGTCAGAATGACCACGCTCAAAGGGCGGTGCTTTGTGCTTGGCAGATGCTTGAGGAGTTGAGTGCGGTGAATTGGGAATGGGAGCGGGTCACGGGTTCGCCGTTGCGCATCGGGATTGGCATCAACACAGGCATCGCTATCATCGGTGAAATTGGGGCTGAATGGCGAAAGGAATTGACGGCTCTGGGGGCAGCGGTCAATTTGGCTCAAAGGTTGGAGCAGTTGACAAAAGATTTGGGAGCGGCTTTGCTCATCGGCGAAAACACCTACTACAAGGTCGCCGATTTGGTTGTCGCTGAACCGTTAGAACCGATGACCGTCAAAGGTTTTGACCAACCCATCGTCGCCTATAAAGTGACTGGGCTGACAGAACTGGGGCAGCAAATCAGGAAGTCAATTTTGGCGACTGGAGTTTGAGCGTGGGACAGGCTAAAAGCCACGCTCAAGCGAATGTGGCAAAATGATGCGACGGTTTGAAGTAAATTGCTCAACTTAAGTGTGTGGGAAAAACCGATGGAAGCGAGGAGGCGAAGGAAGGATGAGGAAAGCGTTTGTGGCGATTTTACTCGTTTTTGTCGCTGTCGCAACTGCACAAGATTTGGAGCCGGCGCGATTTTTGCGTTATCCTGCCTTTTCCCCAGATGGCAAACAAATTGCCTTCAGTTACATGGGCGACATTTGGGTCGCGCCCGCTGAAGGTGGCAACGCCATCCGCTTGACAGTTCACCCTGCCCATGACATCCGACCCAGGTTTTCGCCCGACGGCAAATGGATTGCCTTCAACTCCAACCGAGAAGGCAATTACGACATCTTTTTGATGCCTGCGAAAGGAGGTAGACCGAAACGGTTGACTTATCACAGCGCCGACGACATTCTCGGTGATTGGTCACCTGATGGTCGTTGGATTGTTTTCAGCAGCAACCGTGACCACCGCTTCGCGCAAATCTACCTGCTGGAAGTTGAGACGGGATATGTCCGCCGGCTCACAAGCGACGAAACAAACTTACACTCCCCTACTTTCTCGCCGGATGGTCGCTACATCGTTTTTTGTCGTGGTGGGACAAGTTGGTGGCGAAAAGGCTATAGAGGGAGCGCAAACAGCGAAATTTGGAGATTGCCCATCACCATTGAAGGTGACCGCATCGCCACAGGTAAGCCCGAACGGTTGACTTACTATGAGGGCAATGACTGGTTCCCAATGGTTTCGCCCGATGGAACGCTTTATTTCGTGAGCGACCGAACGGGCGTTTTCAACATATGGCGAATGCCATTAATTGGGACGATGGGCGAGGGACGAGGGACGGGGGAGTCAAAAGCAGAGCAAGTGACAAACCACGGAGACAGGGTTTTGTATCCCAACTTGAGCCGTGACGGGAAGTTCATCGTTTACGAGCACGACTTTTCGCTTTGGGTTGTCCCGACGAAGGGCGGTGAACCGAAACGGTTGACGATTTTTGCTCCCAGCGATGAGCCACAAAATAGGTTGCAAAGGTTGGCGCTGACAAGACAAGCGACTGAGTTCGCTCTGTCTCCCGATGGCAAGCAAATCGCTTTCGTCGTTCGCGGCGAGATTTTCGTGGTTAATGTTGAGAAAGGTGGCGAGGCGAAACGCATAACCGACCACCCTTACCGCGATTTTGACATTGATTGGTCGCCTGACGGTAAAAAACTCGCCTTTGTCTCCGAACGGGACGGAAATCGAGAGGTTTACATCGTGGACATTCGGACAAGAGAATTGAAGCGGCTCACAAATACGCCCGACGCTGCCGAAAGCAACCCTAAGTGGTCACCGACGGGCAACTATGTCGCTTTCGTCCGAGGTCCTTTCGGACGGCAACTTTGTTGGGTTGATGTCAACACCGGTGAGGAAAAAGTTGTCGTGGAAGGACCGCTCATCGGTGAGTTCGCATGGAGCCCTGACGGTCGCTGGATTTGCTTTAACCGCCGCGACCCAGCCAACAATGTCACTGACCTTTACATCGTCCCGTGGAACGGTGGCGAACCCGTGAATGTCACTCGCATGCCTTATTGGAACGGGAGTATCGTCTGGACTAAAGATGGCAAGAACATCGTCTTCCGCAGCAACCGCACCGACAACAATGTTGACATTTATGTCCTGCCGTTAGAGCGCCCGAAGGAGAAATTGGACGAGGAGGAAGGCGAAAGCGAAAAGAAGCCACAAGAGCGGAAGGAAGGCGAAAAGAAATTGCCCGAAGTCAAAATTGACTTCACCGACATCCACAAGCGAATCAGGCGCTTGACGGCAACAGTGTTCAATGAAGGAAGTTTCGCCGTTTCGCCTGACAGCAAAACGGTCGTGTTCGTTGCCACACCTGTTGACCAACCCGAAATTTGGTCGGTGCCTTTGGAAGGTGGTTCGCTGACGCGATTGGCTTCAGGCGTTTCAGCGTCGCAGTTGCAATTCTCGCCTGACGGAAACCGCATCTATTTCCTGTCAACGGGAGGGACTATCCGCTACCTGACCCGACCTGCTGGCTCGCTCGGTTCTGTCAATTTCACTGCACGGCTCACCGTTGACCGAGTCGTCGAATTACAGCACATGTTCGACGAAGGTTGGAGGTTGCTGAAGGAACAGTTTTACGACGAGAAGATGCACGGCGTTGATTGGGACGCCATGAGGGAGAAATATCGCCCCCTGATCGAGCATGTCGCCGCCAAAGAAGACTTTTACGCCTTAGTCAGCATGATGTTGGGCGAACTCAATGCATCCCACTTGGGCATCGGTGGACCGACAGTCAGCGGACCTGAAACGGCTTACTTGGGTGTCTGGTTTGACCCCGAACATCGTGGTCCTGGCGTGAAAATTTCCGCCGTGCTCAAAAATTCACCAGCCGATAGAGACGAGAGCAGGTTGAATGTCGGCGAGTTCATCTTGGCAATTGATGGTGTGGAAGTTTCAAACAACGAGCAAATTTGGGACGCGTTGGCTGATAAAGCGGGACGGGTCGTTGAATTGCTTGTCAACGATAAGCCCACGAAGGAAGGAGCGAGAACCGTCAAAATTAAGCCGATCAACCGAGGGCAATGGTCAAATCTGCTCTACGAGGATTGGGTTGAGAAGCGGAAGCGGATGGTTGACGAGTGGTCAAACGGTCGCATCGGCTACATCCACATTCAAGCCATGAGCCAAAGTGAATTGCGGAAGTTTGAGCGGGAATTTTACGCTGAGGTCGTGGGCAAAAAAGAAGCGCTCATCATTGATGTCAGGTTCAACGGCGGCGGGCGAATTCACGACGAGTTGTTGAGCATCCTGAAGCGGAGGCTTTACGCTCTGGAGCAGTATCGCGGAACCCCACCGTTCACTCAACCTTTCCAAGTTTGGCAGAAACCAACGGTTGTGCTCATCAATGAGTTTTCCGCTTCCGACGCTGAAATCTTCCCAAAGGCTTTTCGGGATTTGGGATTGGGGAAGTTGGTAGGGGTGCCAACTTACGGCGGTGTCATTGGCACTTACAATGTCACCCTCATTGACGGCACGACCTTCTTCCGAGTCCCAGTGACAGGGTGGCGAACTTTGGACGGCGTGAACTTGGAGAACTATGGCGTCAAGCCCGATATCCTCGTTGAACATTCGCCCGAAGATAATGCCAACGAAAACGACTTGCAATTGAAGGCTGCCGTTGACTTGCTACTGAAGGAATTAAGCAAAAAGTGAACCCGAGCAGAGAGACTTGGCAAAACGAGAGGACAAATTTGGGCATTCTACTCGCCGAAAGTTGACGCCCCAACATTCTCGATTGTTGGTTGGGTTGGGGGAAGGCTTGTCCTCTTTCCCCACAAAACCACACCTTTTCCGCTTATGCCCGCGAATACTAAGGTCGGTCTCCATTGTTCCCAGTCCCACGAAGGCAAAACTTTGCCCTCATATTTGTCCCCGCTGTAGGTGAAAACGAAATCGTTTTTCCCCACTTTCTTCACGGTTCCTTGCCCGGTGTCTACACGGGCAGTCTCGGACAAGATAGGGGTGTTGACGGCAGGGTCAAGGATGATGAACTCCCATTCGCCACTTAACGCTTCTTCAGGGATCTCTTGTTCTTCCTCCTCACCAGCATACCTTTGCGGCGATACGAGTGGCCAACCGTCACGGGTCCAAACGAGTTTCCGAACATGAAGATACATCCATGCTGGGTCTCGTTTCTCGCGGACATGGTGGACCATAAACCAGCCCCTCTCGGGGTCCTTCAAGATGCTGCAGTGTCCTGGGGCTATCCAAGTTTCTCCGCCCCTGAACCCATATCCGCCAAGGATTTTCGTCCCAACGGACCAAGGTTCCGAAGATGTATCGGTCATCGCTTTGCCGTTGTAGTCAAGGTATGGACCCGTGACTTCTTTTGAACGGGCGACGCGGACATTGTAGTCGCGGAAGAGGGAGTCGTAGGACACGAACAAGTAGAACATGTCAAAGTCTGGGTTGTAGACGATATATGCCCCTTCAACTGCTCCGTGCACCGAAGCAGGTCTTCGTGCCAGCAGAATCTTTTTGCTTGGGTCAACAACTTTCCCAGTTTCAGGGTTAAGGGGTGTGATGTAGATGCCGCCAAAATACGAACCGTAAACAAGCCAAGGTCTACCGTTCCTGTCAAGGACCACATTTGGGTCGATGGCGTTTGCTTCGTCGCCCCAAGTCGTCTTGACAACTTCACCCAAATCCTTCCAAGGTCCCGCTAACGACTTGCTACGCGCCACGCCAATGTAGGAGCGGTTGGTGCCAAAGATGGAGACGCAATAGTAGAGGTAAAACCAATCGCCGATCTTAACCACATCTGGTGCCCAAATTCCCTTGGCTCTCGGAACCCACTCCAAAGCTTTCTCAGGGATGCCATTGAAGGCGTAGCCGAACCATTCCCAGCGAATTAAATCACGCGAGCGGCGAACTTGAATACCGGGGCGTGGTGGTCCGCCCACTCGGACATCCGTTGAGAAGAGGTAGTAGAACTCGCCATCCTTGACGATAGCAGGGTCGTGGACATTGTAGACCGTCCATCGTTTTTCGTCGTTAAGCCCAGCCACATCATGCATGGGGTATCTGGGCGGTTCACTGGGGAATTTGATGGTTTTACTCGGTGAAGCACAGTCAAGACAAAACAGGGCAAAAGCGAAAAGGGCACTTGGGAGCAGCAGTTTGACCATTTCAAACGAAGCGAACGCAAATTTTGCCATCTCACCACCTCCGTGTTCTGTCCCTTGCTACCGCAGCACCAATTTGGTCAAGGAAAAAGGCTGCAAGGTGATGTTGAGAGTGTTGCCGTCTTTAAGAGACGCTGGGACCTTTCTCGGGACAATTTTGGTTGGATTGTCCCTTGTGTTTCGGTCATACCAAGTTTCGCCGATAAGGGCAACCGCTTCAACCTCACTCGCCTTGAACCCGTCCAAACGAACAGTCAAATCAATCGGTCCGCTCGTTGCACAGCGGTGAACAATTGTCAAGATCAAATTTCCCTCAGGGCTCAAAACTGCCATCGGGTCAATAACAGGGACCTTGGGCAGCGGTGGGATGTGCCCGAACTGCCTGCTCGTGGTGTAAGTGGCACAGGATAATTGCAAACTCACGGGGAAGCCGCCCGCAAGGTCAGATAGCAAGACATGGGCGTAGTGAACAGGGTTAGCGTAAACTCGTTCCCTTTCTTTCCTCAACCCTCCACCATGGTTGACGGTTGCCGAGTGAGTTATCAGTTCAACGAAATCACCCAAGCGGATTGCCATATTGGCAATGGTGGCAAAGTAAAGGGCTTCGGAAATGGTGTCTTGTGAGGGCATCGTCCACGGCGCCAACTTGCCATCGGGCTTAACTTCTCCGACAAAGTGTGCGAAAAATTGCAGTTCAGTAATTGCAAGGCGCGGTTCGTCAATTCCGGCAGCAAGCATCCTTTCCCTCAACCGCGAATATCGCTCTTCGAGCACCGTCGCATAGCCCATGAAAGCATGGAAGAGCTCAATAGGGTCCGTATTCGCATCCACCGCCCCACCTGTCAGAATGTGGTCAGTGATGCATTTGAGTTTTCCCCTCGCCCCCTCGATAAGGCGCATGTTCCAATCTGAGAGAGGTTCGTTTCCATAACCGCAAGCGAGCACATAAATGTTTGGGTCAACCTTCATCATCGCCTCGCGAAAACGCAGATACCTGTCAAGATAGCCATCGGGTGTAGTCCAGAAAACTTGCCAGCGACCGTAAAGTTCATTGCCGATCTCCCAGAACCGAACATTGTATGGCTCGGGGTGACCGTTTTGCGCTCTCAGTTGTCCCATTAGTGTATCTGGGGAACCGTTGCAATATTCAACCCAAGCGGCTGCCTCTTCCGGTGTCCCATCCCCAGCATTTATGCAGATCAAAGGTTCGCACCCAACAACTCGGCAGAAAGCGATGAACTCGTCTGTCCCAAACAGGTTGAACTCTAAGCCCTCCCACGCAGGGTTGGGAACAGTTGGGCGGTCGTCAACGGGACCGATGCCCCACTGCCAATGGTATCCCGACGCGAAATTGCCGCCTGGCCATCTCAAAATTGGCAAGCGTGCCTCTTTCAAGAAGCGAACCACATCTGGGTCAGCGCCGTTAATGTGGTCATCGGGGTAGAGTAAAACTTTGCTGACGACGAAGTGGGCAGGCGGGTCTGCTGCTATTGAGAACTGGTAAAGTGCTGTCGCAGGAACAGTCGGAGGGAGTTCAATCCGCACCGTAAATGTTTGCCAGTCCGTTTGAAGGTGAACTCACACACGGGTCACAATTTCGCCTGTCTCAACTAAGGAGAGCATGAGTTCTATGGGTTTTGGCTCAAAAACTGACCTCGCAACGATGCGGAACTCATAGCCCTTAGTTCTGTGGAGCGGCAGATAAATCCACTGGGCGATGCCTTGCGGGAGACCGTTGGAGGAACGGAAAACCTCAACCCTTTGAGCGCGACCGCCTTTTGGACCGACATCAGGGCTGCATCGGACTTCTTCCCTCCCGCCTGTCGGAAACCAAGGATAGGCGCAGCCATTGAAATAAGCGTCAATGACTCGATCGGCATTCGGCCATCCCATCCGAGCGGCGTGTCCGCGAATTCGCCTTGCAATTTGCTCCCTGTCAGTCAAGGGACGAGTTCCGCCGTCGGGATGGTCATCTCCCGCCCAAAACTGCCATTTGCCAAAAGTTGGGTTGTCGAGGATTTGAGCGTTCATGCCGTGATAAATGTTTGCGCCGAGGTGTTCACAAAACTTGCCGAACAATCGAGGAGTGACGGGGGAAGGAGACTTGACGCTTGTGTCAACTACCAAACCAGATTTGCCAACTTCTCCGTTCGGTTCAATGTGAAGCAAAGTAACTGTCCCACTCATTCGTCCCACCTCACTTTAGGCAAAAAATTAAGCCGCCAAAATTTTGCCACCCTGCGACCTATCCTTCGACTTCCCAAAGTGCTCTATTCTATGGCAGCGCAAATTCCTCCAAAGGAGGCGTGACGAAAAATGAACGAGCAAAGCGAAGTTCAGGAACTGCGTGAAGTGATGACAGCGTTGAGGGAAACGGCTCTGCCTATCATGCGGGACATTGTGAGTCTCCTGCCCAACCTGCTTCAGCAAGTCCATGCCGTCTTCTACAACGAGGAAAACGCCATGAGGTTAGGGCAGAGTATCGGCAATTACTACCGCTCCCTAAAAGAGGCTGGACTCCCCGAGGCGTTGTGTCAGGAGTTGACGCTGAAGTATGCTGAAGGCACTAACTTGGCTTGGCTTATTGAGTTGATGAAATCGGCTATGAGAGGACAGTTCGCTTCAATCCAACCAAAAGAAGTTGTCGCTCAGCCGCAAAAGGCACTGCCAACGGCGCAAGAGAAGTGAAAGGTTGAGAAGGTATGACCTTGCTAAGGCTAATTGCGAGCGGCACGGCGCTGTTTGTTCGGTTCTGCGTTTTGGTGTGTTCCGCATTTGCGTCAATGCTTTGGATAACGGTGAAACATTCTCGGCAGCGTTGGCGAAGCGTTCGCCGCTTTGAAGTGGAGTTGGAACGGAAAGGCATTCCGAAGGAACTGAGGGAGCAAGTGGTGGAGCGATACAAGCGGATGCCAAACTGGCTTGAGGTGGCTAATTCGTGGAAGCAGCGCCGATGAAGTCAAGTTTCTTCGGGAAGGACGGATGCCTTCAAGAGAGGCGGAAAGTTATGGCTTCGGAGTGGCGAAAGGTCAAGGAAGATGTCCTTGTCGTCTTGGCTGCGATGGCTGGTGACTTGGAAGCCTTTGATGAACTTGTGCGCAGGTATCGCCCGGCTGTTCTCGCTGTCGCCTATCAAATCTCAGGTTCATGGGACGACGCTGAGGATGCGACTCAGGAAACTTTCCTAACCGTCCTGAAAGCACTTCCGACTTTGCGGAACCCGCACAAGTTCGGCGCTTGGCTTCACGCCATCGCCCGACATCAAGCGATGAGGCATTTGAACCACAAGCAGCGATGGGAATTTGACGAACTTTTGCTTGAGCGCTGGGAGGCTCAAGTTGAAGAGGACACTTTTGAGCGCATGGAAAAGCGGGAGCAATACGAGCAATTGCACAAAGCCCTTCAGGATTTGCCTGAAATGTATCGGCTGGTCATCTGGCTTCACTACTTCGAAGACATGCCGCTCAAACGCATCGCTTCTTTCCTCGGCGTGCCGTTAACGACTGTCAAGTGGAGGATGCATGAGGCGAAGCGAATGCTCAAAGAGCGAATGAGCAGAGCAAAATAACGCTTGAAGGAGGGACGAACTCATGGAGCAGCAAGAGCGCCAAGAGAAACGACTCAGAGCAGCCTTGAGGATGGCGGAAGTGCTCAGGAGGGAAGCAAGGCACTTTGCCGATTTGCCCCCGGGGTTGCGACCGGAAAAATTAGCGGGTGCTGGAAAACAGTTCAACGAGTTGGTCAACTGGATGCAGCAGGAACTTGGAATTAGGTTGCCGTTCTCGCCGTTGCCCGATGACCCAGACCCGACAACGCTCTCTCTGGCGGCAACTCAGTTGGTCGGAGCATTGCAAGTTCTCATCGGCGAGGAAGTCGTGGAAGAGCCAAAAGAGCGAAAGCGGGAACCTGTTCTGCGAATCCGGGAGCAAAAATCGCCCGTTGAGTTTTCCGAGTTGGTCATCACATCCGCTGAGGAGTTGGCTGAACTGTTGAGGACAGGGTTGCCCGAGTGGATTAAAAGCGTCGTCGCAAAGGCTACTGAAATCGCCGAAAAAGCGGTTTCCAAAGCAACCGAGGAAGTTGAAAGGACAGCCCAAACTGTTCAGATTGAATGCGAAGAGGAAAAGGAAGAAGCGGGAGCGGAGAAAGCAGAGCAACTTGAGGAACTCGGCGAGCACATTGAAGAACTCACCGAGGAGTTAGCGGAAGTTGAAGAGGAATTGGCAGAGGCTGTCGAAGAAGGCTACTTGACGGAAGAGTTGAAGGCTCAACTTGAAGCAAAGAAGGCTCGCATCAAGCAGAAGTTGAGAGAGACGCTGAGAGCACTTCAACATGCCTTGGGCGAGTAAGTGCAAGTGTGTATGCGTGAGTGCGAGCGGTGCAGGCGAAAGACTTTCACGCCTGCACCCATACACACTTGCACGCACATCACCAGATTGATGGGGCATCGGGTTTCGTCAAAACGCAACTCCTTTCAGGACCTACCGAGACAGTGGCAATGGGAACGCCCACCAATTCCTGCAACCTCATCACAAACCTTTGAGCGTTGGCAGGGAGTTTCTCCCACGAGCGACATTCTGACAAAGGCTCATCCCAACCAGGCAATGTCTCGTATACGGGTTCAACCTCTTCCAGAATGAACGACTCTGCTGGGAAAGTTGTGAGCATTTCGCCTCGCCATCGGTAAGCGACGCAAATCTTGACTTCGGGGTAGCCTGAAAGGACATCAAGTTTTGTCAAGGCGAGGGCAGTGCAACCGTTGACGGTGGCAGCGTATCGGACGAGGACAGCATCAAACCAGCCGCACCTTCTCGGTCGCCCCGTAGTTGCTCCATACTCCCGTCCCTTTTCCCTCAACTTGACTTGCTCTTCGCCCTGCAATTCCGTCGGGAAGGGACCTTCGCCGACCCTTGTAGTGTATGCCTTCGCAATGCCCAGAACGAAATTGATTTTTGTTGGTGGAAGCCCACTGCCAGTGCAAGCGCCGCCGGCAGTTGTGTTGGATGAGGTGACGAAGGGGTAAGTCCCAAAGTCAACATCAAGCCCAGTCCCTTGAGCACCCTCAAGCAAAATCCTTCTTCCGGCATCTGCTTGTTCGTTGAGCCATGTAACCGTGTCGGTGATGTAGGGCTGAATCAACTCGGCGTATTTCAACAATTCGTCCAGCACGGCGTTGAAATCTGGTCTTTCGTCAGGGGGCAAGGCGTTGAAGAAAGCCTGCTTGTGCTCCCAGTTGATTCGCAGTTTCGTTTCCAACCTTTCGGGAAACTTCAAATCGCCGACCCTTATGCCGACCCTGTCAACCTTGTCAACATAAGTTGGACCGACGCCTCTTCTGGTTGTGCCCAATCTCAACCGAGAACCTGCCATCTCCCTTGCGGCGTCCAGCATCCGATGGTAAGGCAAAGTCAAGTGGGCTCGGTCGCTGATTTTGAGCCTTTCAGGAGTGATTGAAATGCCGAGGGACGAAAGGGCTTCAATTTCGTCCAACAACGCTTTCGGGTCAACGACGACGCCATTGCCGATGACGCAGACTGTGTGCTCGTGAGTTATGCCCGAAGGGATAAGGTGCAAAGCAACCGGTTTGCCTTTGTAGATGACGGTGTGCCCGGCGTTAGCGCCGCCTTGGAAGCGAACAACGATGTCTGCTTCCTTAGCCAGCGTGTCAACCATCGCCCCTTTGCCTTCGTCTCCCCATTGAGCGCCTACAACAACAACTACAGGCATGTTCCGTTCCTCCTTCGAGAGCGAGACTTGCAGCAACGATTATAACAGCGCTCGGAACTTTTGTGGCACATTCCTGCAACCTTGACGCTGCCCTTTCCGAGTGCTATAAGTGTTAAGGGCACTTCGGCTTGAGGTAGCAGTTTGGGCGTAATCCGATCTTGTAGGGAGAGGTGAATCGCGAATGACCGTGCAACCAGCAACAGGTCTGAAAAAACGAGTCTTGGTAGTGGACGACGAGCGTCACATCGTTCGCTTGGTTCAAGTCAACTTGGAACGGCAAGGCTACGAAGTCCTCACCGCTTACGACGGAGTTGAATGCTTGGAGAAAGCGAAATCGGAGAAACCCGACCTAATCATCCTCGATGTCATGATGCCTCGGATGGATGGATTTGAAGCCCTCCAGCGTCTCAAGACTGACCCTGAAACGAGCCACATCCCAGTCATCATGTTGACGGCGAGGGCTCAAGACCGAGATGTCCTGCAAGGTTACCAGTATGGCGCCGACTTATACCTGACCAAACCTTTCAGCCCGCTGGAACTGATTTCTTTGGTCAAGCGCGTGTTTGAGAGCCAAGAGGAAGAGACTGGCACTTACAAACTCTGACATACCTCGCCCGCTTCAACAATGTTTGCGAGGAAAAATCGGGCTTTTTGGTGTGAAGCCGCCAAACAAGGTTAGTTGGCTCGCGCGAATTTGGAGTTCCGACTTGAACCACATTGAGGGGAGGAATTTGCGATGTCAGTGAGGGCGTTTTTGGGGTTAGATGTTGGGACGCAGAGTGTCAAGGGAAGGGCGATTGACGAAGACGGAAATCTTCTGGCAGAAGCGAGCACCGAGTATCCCCTCTACATCCCCCAACCCGGCTGGACGGAACAAGAACCCGCAGAAATGTGGCAAGCAACTTATGAGACCATACGGAAAGTCGTTGATGCCCTTCAGCGCCGTGACCCGCCGGCAGAAATTGCAGCCGTGTGCGCTACAGGTCAAATGCACACTATGATTTTGCTGGACAAAAACAAGCAACCTTTGGGACGAGCGCTGCTGT
>Ga0080007_1059156_pt1 | contig 45829 bp, 54 predicted proteins | sample OctOCTMetagenome_FD_69210 | JGI IMG/M metagenome (GOLD analysis project Ga0080007, IMG submission 69210) | Hot spring and microbial mat streamer communities from Octopus Spring Streamers, Yellowstone National Park, USA - OCT_B (SPADES... | ecosystem: Environmental > Aquatic > Thermal springs >...
AACTCGCACCCCCCGGACTTTCGAGGGACACCTATCACAGTATGTGTTAAGGTAACCTTAATAACCTATGATGGCCATTCAAAGCCTACATAACATAACGTTAAGGTAACCTTAACGGATACCTAGGGTCTCAACGTCATGGCCGTTGAGAGCTCCTAGTCAATGCCCTCCTCTACTCAGCTATTCCCACCAGATCCTTATAGTACAACCCCCAGCGTACACTAGATAGCACTAGGAGCTTTTGCCTTAAGCGCTTAAATACCCTCTATACATATTCCATAAACAGGGTTGCTTAATGGGTCACGTGTGGGTTGATGTGGGGATAGCGAATCCAATTACGGGCCAGAGGGTTGACGTGAAGGCTTTAGTTGATACTGGTGCAATATTCACAGTAGTCCCCTGGTGGGTTCACGAGAGGTTAGGCCTCATGATAATTGGTAGGAGGGGTGTCAGAACAGCTAAAGGCTATACGGAGCTTGATGAAGGCTTCGCTCTAGTAGAGGTTAAGGGTAAGAGAGCCGCAACTCCAATCCTCATATCGAGGGAGCTATCGGAGACACTAATAGGGGTTATAACACTTGAAGCTTTAGGTCTAACAGTTGACCCTACAACAGGCGAGCTTAAGGAAGTAGAAATACTCCTACTGTGAAGCTTCACCATAACATAAACCTTCCTGTTTACACTAAAGACCCCGATATGTGGGGCTCCGAGGATTGCTAGGAGTTCTTACACATACATAGCTCCCAATCTACTTTATTTATTGTAGGTACTAGTCTAAATCATTGGTGGATCCCCCTTGGACGTGGTGGAGAGGATTAGGAGGCAGGCTAGGCTAGTGGAGGAGCTCCTAGGAGAATTGGAGGTTGAGAGGAGCTATAGGGGTGTTGAAAGGCTTGTTCAGCTTATCATACAAGCACTCCTAGACCTAGGTTTAATGGTCATAGCTGCTCTTGGTGGAAGAAGGCCTGAGGCATACTCCGAGATAGGCGTTGTTTTGAGGGAGTTGAATGTTATAGGTGATGAGGAGGCATTAATGATGAAATCCATGGCTGGTTTGAGGAACTTGCTTGTGCACGCTTATAGGGTGGTTGATAGGGATAAGGTGGTTGAATTCGCGGAGCGCCTGAAAACGGATGCTCCCAGGCTTACATCAAGGATATTAAGAGGTGTTGAGGGTAAAAACGTGGACCCCCCGGGTTTGAGTGTTGGTGAGGTGGTTGAGAGGGTTAGAGGTGTGCTAGCTGGCAAAGTTACATTAGCGTTCCTCTACGGTGGTAGGGTTAAAGGTTATACCCTCAAGGGGGACTATGATATAGCCGTGCTCATGGAGCCCACGTGTAGCTTGTATAAGCTGGGGGAGCTAGCTGTTGATATTGCTAGAGCTCTCGGAGTTCGAGAGGAGGACGTCGACGTAAAGTGTATCGACATGCTACCACCAGAACACGCCCTAGAAGCCCTAAACGGGATACCCATAGTAGTCGACAGCCCAACACTAGCCTTCAACCTAAAGTATAGGATGCTAGTCGAACTACTAGACCTAAAAGAGGGTATAAATGTAACCCTAAAACAACCAAGACCTACCTAGGTAGAACGTAGGTACACACATACCACCTGGTAGCAGGCTAACAAGCCCTAAAAGCAACACTACTCACAACAACCTACTACATCGTGATACTCAGACCCCAAATCGCAACCACGAGCTCTTAGAGGCGAACCTAGTCTAGAGTGCTAGGTGCCCAATATACCTCAGCTTCCCTGTAACCGGGTCTACCTCAAGTCCAAGTGTTTCCAACGTAGTAACCCCCATCACCATGGCGTCACCTTCCTCAGCAAACACAACCCCAACATCACCCTCATAACCCTCATAGGCTACCGTTACCACCCCAACCTCTCTGGAAACCACCCTACCATCTATTGTTCTAAACAATCTCACCCTCCTAGGCTTAACACCGATCTCCTCGAGCACCCTCCTACTAATCCATGTGAATACCGACCCGGTATCAACTACGAGCTCAACCTCTCTACCAACGTTCGTCTCAGGATTCCTAACAAACACCTTAACCCTCGTTAAGCCCACACCCTTCCACCTCAAGAGCACCCAGTAGGATGTGATGAGATTCCAACCCTATATCCGCCTAGAACATTGTGCCTAAACATGTGGGAACTAGCTAGACCCTTGGTAGACTCCGTCAGGTGATGTACTCAACATAGCTCCTAGATGGATGGAGCTCTAGAGGGGTTACAACTAGAACCATCTTCTCCTCGCAAGGTATACGATTAGAAGTCCTATGAGAGCGAAGAACGAGACTGTTATCAGCCTCATAGCATCCCCGTAGTGGTACCATAGCCAGTCCTCCAGGTGACCTGCTAGGTAGGCCTCCCACCAGCTGACATTAGCTAGCTCAGGTCTCACCCTTACATTAGCAATAGCGGCCATCATCTAGTAGAGTGAGAGAGCATAACCAACAAGACCTCCCAGCCCAAGACCTAGAGCATAGTACACTAGTGCTCTCACAACTCTCCCAGTTCTCCCCATACACACACCATGTATACGAATACCCACAACCCTTATAACACCACCTTGAGTTCTACAACCATAGATACCACGTACTCATCATTAATAAGCGTTTAGGCTGGTACCCGGGAAATTCCACCTTAGCGGGGCTACCGTACATTAATGATCCGGCACATGTTAAAGAGGTGTTCGTTCTACGTGAGGGGGAAGCTTAAAAGCATTGTATTACGTTATTGTTTTACGGTGTACGTATGTCTGTTGTAGTATGCGTTAGGATTCCTAGAGAGTTGAGGGAGAGGATGAGGAGGTTGGGGGGATGTGAACTGGAGTGATGTTATTAGGAGGTTCATTGAGGAAACAGTGTCTCGCTATGAGGTTGAAGAGGCTGTTAGGAGGGTAGAGGAGGATCTAAGAGATGTCCCAGAGCTCCCCCCAGGGACTGCGTCTAAGTGGATTAGAGTTGATAGAGAGGATCATTGACTCATCAACGTTAGCTAAATTCCCGATGAAGGAGAGTGGATGGGAGCAGGTTAAGGGGATCCTCGCTGGGAGACCTTATACCCTCGATCTAGCCGTAGAAGAAGCGCTAACACAATATGGAGGAGGGTTACCCTAATAGGAGATGTGAGTTTAGAGAAAGCACTCGCTATACTAGGAGACCTCCTGGAGCTAAAGAGGGTTACATTCAGAGTTGAACCACAAGATCCATACCTAGGTCAAGCACTAAAGATAGCCGTTGAGAACAGAGTGACAGTCTACGACTCACCGTTCATAGCCCAAGCAATAGCCAAAAAGGCAACCCTCACCACCTCCGATGAGAGACAGGGTAGGGTTGCAGAGAGGCTTAACTTAGAAGTGGAGTACATTTAAAACTTAAACCTCCCCAGTACTTTTAGATTTAAACCCTATGGGAGCTCCCATACAATGGAGTGCACTAGCTACGGGTCACATATACGTTGATGTCGTGTTAAGAGGTTCTAGAGGAGAGGTTCTATTAAAGAACGTGATAGTGGATACCGGGGCAACATACACTATACTCGATAAGAAAACAGCTAATGAAGTTGGAGCACGGAGAATACCATTTGAAATCCACTTAGAACTCGGAGATGGAAGAATTGTTAAGGCCAGCATGTATGCCATCATAGTACGCTGGCCTCGATTCCTAAGAACCTTAAATCCAGGCATCTCAGCCAACCTGGCTAGGCTTGAAGGCTTTGAGCTATAGGTAGTCTTTGAAGCTAACCGTAAAAGCCCCTCAACACCTAGTTTAAGCTTAAACTCCTAAACTGATTATCATTAGGGTAACCCCTCCAACACCATGGCTGCCCGGTGGGGTGGCTTCAATCCATGTAGGCTCACCGCATACTCAACGGAGATCAATGGATTACAGTAGGCCATATTAGGAGGTTTAAAGTGGTGGTTGTATAAGCTGTGTGGGTGCTTTAAACCAGCTATTTTCCCACCAATGTCATCTAGTAAACTTCATGTGTTAATTCAAGACTCAACATTGGAAAGTGAATCTAAGATATTTAACCTCTGGAGTATGTTTAAGCCCTCAACGCCAGCACTTAGCATGATGTCTACAAACCCCCTCGTATCATGTTCCCCACTTAAATATCTAGTTAACCAACTCTAGATGATTAAGGGTTAACCTGGTATGCTACATGGTAAGCCCACTGATGTAAATGCTTGTCTAGATCTAGATCCTAACCAGTTTTATCTCGCTAGAGAAGCTCTTAGGATTAACATCGTCACATCTCCCGAGATGGTGGGAGTGTAGGGGCGGCTATTAAGCTCTCCACGTTATAAGCTTAGAGGTGGGTTGCACGCTGCTCGGGTGCACTAACATGGGGTTCACTTATGTAACGGTGAGGGTCTACAGTATTGATCTCACGAAGTGGGAGGATGTGGAGGTTCTAGTGGATAGTGGAGCGCTACTCACATCAATACCGAGATCTGTTCTCGAAAGGCTTGGATTCAAGCCTATTGCTAGGCGTAAGCTTAGGGTTTACGGTGATGGCCTCGTTGAACGAGATATTGGTGGAGTTTTAGTAGAGTATGAGGGGCAGCGCGCCATAGTCCCAGTTATCTTTGGTGAAGAGGGGGACATACCAGTCCTCGGGGTTACAGCCCTAGAAGCTCTAGGTTACCAGATCGACCCCATATCGAAAAAGTTGAAGCCAACAGAGCTACTAATGGTGTAACCGTGGTAGAACCACGGCCTTCACTCTACAATAAACGGGTTACCCCAAGCAACCTAATGGTTAGGACCCCCTAAGCTGAGGGAGGTTACTATATGGCGGGTTGAAGGCTATTGTTAGTATTAGACTATCTGGAGCTCTAAGCCGTATCCTCATGTAACCTCTATCATAAGCCCTATGGAGGTGATTCGAGATCCAATGTTGTACTATGAATTAAGAGTATTTAAGCTCTAGAGTCTTGTAACTTGTGCTCCATAAAGTGTGTGGTTTAGCATAAGATTGTAGAGGCTTCTAGGTAACCCTAAGCTGGTCATGGAGAGCTCTTGGACATGCTGTGTCATAGGTGTTGGAGGCAGTCCTTAAGAATACCTTAAAGACCCCCGAGTGGGGCTAGGATTTGAGTGTTACCGGTGGCGCTAGGATTTCTAAGAGGAGGTTTGGTGGGATGTGTGGAATCCAAAGGCTTGGTATCATAGTGCCTGAAAGTGCTACTAGGTGTGCCGGTGAAGGTTAGAGTTATAATTGAGGGCACTCTAAGCCTCTACACTTTAGCGTTACAGATTCCACCTGTGACGAGCTCAACGTTCGCATTCCGAAGAGGTAGCTGAATCACTACCCCCACGGCCTTCACCACCAAACTCAATGCTGAAGGTTGTGGGCACAGCTAGTGGGAGTACTCTAAGCCATGTAATACCTAAGATCCCCTAAACCAAAGGTTGTAGAGGGGGATAGGAATCTAAGACGCTTATATGCAATAATAGATTGTAGGAGGAGGTACTACTACCAAGTGATGTTATAGGAGAGCTCGGGATAGAAGTATTACCACCTAGGATCTGTCCCTGGAGATTCAAGGGAGAGGGTAAGGATTAGGGAGAAGCTGTGTAAAACCACAGCTATATTAAAACCTGGAATGGCTTAAGCCATCTTGGGTAGCTTTCCGGCTATGGAGGGTTAGGGGAGGGCGTTGAACGTAGGGGATCCTCATAGCAGTATGTCTTGAAGGGGGTTAAAAGGGCCCCCGGTTACCTCTATGGGAGCGTTTTGGAGTTCTACTGCTATCTTTAGGGTGTGAGGTGCATCTTCTGGTATTGCTTGACCCGTTTGGCGGCCTACTAGGCTGTGTTTTGAGGTGGTTGAAATTTATAGCCTTCCACATCGTCTATTCGTTGAAGATGTGGTTGTTAGCTACGTGTTTTAGCTTGGGTGGTTGGGTTTGCTTGTTAACGGTATAGTTGATGTTGTTCACGCTTTTAAGGTGTTTGCGGGTGAGGGTTCTAGGGTTTTAGGTGGGCTTGAGGGGGTTTCAGGGCTTCTCATCGTACCCCTCTTCTTCAGCCCATCTAGGTATATTGATGATAGCTCTGTTGACTCCATATACTCTGTGCTTAGAGGCCTCAGGCCTTCTGATGGGCTCGGTATGGTGCTTCTAAGCGGTGGTGGTGATGTTGATGAGGCCTACCTCCCAGCGAGATACCTTCAACGTATTGCCCAGGGTAGGCTTGTAGTCTACGTGCCACGGTACGCTAAGAGTGCTGGAACCATACTAGCCTTAGCCGGTGACGAGCTCGTAATGCTCCCAGTAGCGGAGCTAGGCCCAATAGACCCCCTGTTATACGATGCTAAAACCGGTAGGTACGTCCCCCTACAATCCATATTAGAGATGCTAGACCTACTAAGCGGTAAGACAAGGGACCTAGCTTTAGCAGTCCTAGACAGGATACCAGTCATAGAGCTTGGCGACTATAAGAGAGCTGTGGAGCACAACATAGAGCTATGCACAAGGATACTAGCAAGTAGGATGATGAAAGGCGATTGGGAGAAATCCAGGAGGGTGGCGGAAAGGCTGGCAAGCTACAAACAGCACAGCGCTGCAGTAACAATAGACGATCTGGAAGAGCTAGGATTAAACGTTAGAGAAGCCCGGGGAGAGGAGGAAGAGCTGTTATGGAGGCTGTACGAGCTCTGGGTAGAAAACATAGTAGAGGTGGAGAAGCTAACACCACCAGAGGCGAGAGAACCAGTAGAGTTCAAGCTAGGCAGAGGAGTAGTACTAACAACAGCACCACTAGACCTGGTAGAAAAGGCTAAAAACACCTAATCAGGGCAAGAGCTCCACCATCGAGGAGACTCATAGCTCGAGGTTACCTAGACCTTCAAGATTACACCCGCGGTGTAGCTGGGACACCTAGGGTAACGGTGAGGTGAAGCTCAAAATCCTATGTCAGCGGGGGTAGAGTAGCTTTAAAGCCTACCAGGGGTGTGTTGTGACACGTCATACACGGTAGGCTACTCAGGTTTCAATGGAGTTCGAGGAGGGAGTGCACGTAGACGGGGGTTACCGAGTACTCCTTAACACTACTCCCGTGATAGATTCTAGGGTGTGGGTTTAAAGATGTTTAATGTTGTACTTGAGTAGCTTATCACGTAGGTCTTCCTTGCAGTTAGCAACATCGTATATAACGGTTTGCTCCTTCCTCCTCCTAGAGGACATCCTAGCCTTCAGCGCTTTCACTAGGTTTACGTCAGCGCCTCTACCATGGTGTGCGAGGGCTACGATCTTGAGGTTGCTCTGGGCTCTGCTCCTACGTAGCCATTCAACTGTGTTGTCTATCTTCTCCAGGTCTTCTAGCTTGGATCTCTCGGTCTCCTCCACTAGGATGATTGTGTTGTCGCATTCGAGCATTAGGTCTACGTGTTTGAATTGTAGGTTGAGCTCTTCAAGGTTTACTTGCCTGCACCTTCTGGATCTCATCGTATATCCTCCCACGCTCGCCTAGTAGCTCTTCGGCCACCTTGGCGAACTCATCCTCAGGTATACCCTCCCCGGTAACCTGGAGTTTCTCGACGACAGCTTTATCACCCTCAGTTCTCACAAGGTATGCTGCTACACTCTCAGGCGGGAGCACTTCCTCCTTCGTGTAACCCAATCTCTTCAACCTCCTTCTGGGAAGCTGTGAGAGCGCTATGAGGTTGTTCAAAGCACTAATCAGGTAATCACTGTGCGTTGTCACCACCACGTTCTTCCCCATGCTAACAGCACGGGAGATAATCCTAGCTAGGGTTCTCTGAGCTCTAGGGTGTAAGTGTGCCTCAGGCTCCTCAACGAAGACACTTACAGGTACTAGCTCTTTAGGTTCAACCATGAGTAGTGCTAAGGCTACCGTGATAGCCTCTCTAACACCAGAGGGGGCCATCGTTAACGGCATCACCTTATTACTCCAGGACTTCACGTAAATGTTGTAAACCCCGGATTCAAACCTAACATCAACCGTTACACCAAGCTCCTCCAATAGGGGTCTGATGAGATCTACAACCCACGGGTTCCTGCTAAGCCACTCTGCCAACCTAAAGTAGGTGCTAACATACTCACGATCAACACCTAGAACTCCTGAGAGTAGCGTAGGTGAAATGTAGGGCTTCAGGAGGGTACGCGTAATCCCAGCCCTACTATCGGGTAACATGAATGTTAAATCGGGGGTTACAAGAGCTAACCAGCTAAACTCCACAGCTGTATGACGGAATAGGAGATCCACCACCAGGTCTACAACATCCGCTATCGAGTACACCCTATACTTTTTCAGGTATGACTCGTAATGCACATAGACATAACGTCTCCTCGAAACCTTAACATCGACCCTCCTCAACATATCTTCTATGCATAGATCGAACTCCTCTATCCTAACCTCATCCCCTAATGAAAACCTGATCTTAGCACAACTACCCTGAACCTCTATTACCGCCTTATCCCTACCAATTCTCACCAACTCCCTAAGCTCGACTCCGAAGACATACTTAAACCTCTCCTCTAAACCATGTTTTACAGCATCCATTAACACCTTCACAAACGCTTTTACGAGCTCCTCCAAATCCTCACCCTCAATTCTCCCCTCCTCTATCCTCCTAAACACTCTCTCCGTCATCTCAGCCACAGGTTCCCATCCAGCTTCAACCCACTCAGGTAGGGGTTCGGCCGAGGATAGAGCCCATAATAGATATGATAACATGGACTTACCAGTGGAGTTCCTCCCTATGAAGACAGTTAATGGTTTTAACTCCACTTCCGCCTCCTCGAAAGGCCCAAAGTTGTTCAGGTAAAGTTTAACCAATACCCAGCACACCCACCACTAACAGGGGTACCACTTATAGTTATTAAAAAACCCTCATATATCAACCTCAGTTAGCGGATATCCGGTAACCCTGGTTGTTAAGTGGGTTTAAAATATCTTCGAAACCTTCTGGAATATGGGGTTTTAGGTTTGGGCCTTGTGTATGTTGCTGGTATAGTGAAGCATCACGGTAAAGAGGTTAGGGTTAACTTTCTAGTCGACTCCGGAGCCACCTACACGGTTTTAACGGAGAGGGTTTGGAGGGAGCTCGGCCTAGAGCCTATCGGGGAGATGGAGTTCATTCTAGTCGATGGAACCATCATCAGGAGGAGGATATCGGAGGCCCTCCTAGAGCTACCAGGCTACGGTGAGAGGCACACACCCGTAGTGCTGGGTGAGAGCGAGGACGAAAACCTACTAGGCATAGTAACCTTAAAGATATTCGGCCTCATACTAGACCCGTTCAAGAGAGAGCTGAGACCAATAAGAGCTCTAATGAAGTAAACATATGCAGCACAAACACAAACCAAAGATCCTCTAGAAAGAAAGCGTAACACAGCGGAATACATGAGAACTATAGGATCCATAGGGGGTTGCATGCTTGTAGGAGGAATGGGAGGAAGGTTAATGCTGATGCGAACGCAACATTAAACATAGCAAGAGGAATGAGGTACAAGGTAAAGGTTACAAGGAGGATGGAGAGTTACATTGTGACACACAGTGGTGTTAAACCATTGAACCCCCGTTGGAGGAACACGCTAGACCCAGAGGTTTGAAACCCCGCCCTTTAAGGCGGGGAGGGGTCATGCCTCCAAGTCTAACACAGCCTGTAGCGGATTTGAGATAGCTTTTGTGTTGTTATTGGGCATCTCCCCTTAGCTTTTCCTCCCTTCTTTTCCCCTCTGGATTCCTAGTTGTGTTTAGTTCGGCTGGGCTATAGTGGGTTCCTTTGGGTGGTTGTTTTAGATGGTTTTGTATTTTGTTTTAAGGTCTTCTACCATTTTCTTGTATGCCTTATATCTATGTGATATTCTGTTCTTCTCCTCTAACGTCATCTCCGCGTATGTTCTTTTGCTGTTTTCCGGTATGAATATTGGGTCGAAGCCGAAGCCGTGTTCTCCTCTGGGTTCTAGTGTTATCTCTCCGCATGTTTCTCCTGTGTATACCTTCTCTAGGGGTGGTATTATTACTGCTACTGCTGTTTTGAAGCAGGCTCTCCTGTTCACCTCTCCGCTCATTAGTTTTAGTATTCCTCTAACTCCTATCTTTTTGTACACATAGCTACTATACGGTCCTGGGAATCCGTTTAGCGCTTCTATGAATAACCCTGAATCGTCTACGAGGAGCGGCTTCCTCAGGGTTGCGTAGGCTACTCTAGCTGCATGCAACGCTATCTCCTCCAGGCTTTCTGATTGAATCTCCTGCTTACCCATCAGTACTAGTCTGGCTTTAACACCTAGGCTGGCTAGAATGCTTAGAGCCTCCACGCCCTTAGCCTTATTCTCTGTTACAACACTCAACTCTAGCCTAGAGCCCTCCACACGCTACGCCTCCTCTCCTCAACATACCTACCCCTCAGCCTAATCTCCTCAGCTCTCTCTATAACCTTCAAAGCCTCACCTCCCAGAACCCCCTTATATCCTTCCAGGAAGGCCTCGAACATACCAGCTGCTATGGATGCATGTGTGCTCTCAACAGCCCTCCTATAGAGGTGTACGTCTACAGCCTTATCCTCAACATCCTCTGTGAAATCTGAGAGACCATAGTCTATCAACTTCAAACCCCCATCAGAGGATACAATGTAGTTAGACGTTGTCGGATCCCCGTGGGCAACGCCCACCTCGTGGAGCCTCCCTAGTATGGATCCTGCTATCCTAGAATACAAGAGAGCCCCCCTGGGATCTCTGTATGCGTAGTCCTTCAATGTAACCCCTTGCACGTACTCCATTACAATCAACCCTATGGAGGGGAGTACTGCTAGGAGCCTGGGAGCTGGGATCCCATGTTTTAGAGCGTATGCTATAACCTTAGCCTCCTTCCTAGTCCTCTGTGATATCAGTATATCGGCTAGCCTAGGGTGCATGTAGGGTTTGGGGACCCTGAGCTTGAAGATAGCCGGGATGCCCATGAAAAACCCTAGTCTTATCTCAGACTCAGCCCCCCTCTTCACCGGCTCAAGCCCTCTAACCCAGCCTAGCATATCCTTGAGGGAGCTCATCTCAGGTAACACCAGAGGTTACGGGAACTCGTAGTACCAAGGTACATCCACCTGGTCTATCCTCCACCTCTGCCTTATGAAGGCTCTCGACACCTCGATAGTGTAACCCCACTTGTAGGCGGCCATCCCAGTCACAGCTATCATGACACCGTTGTCCCCAGCATACCTTGCAGGTATGGGCTTGTAAACCGCTCCGTGGACTCTAGCCATAGCCTCTATCTTATCATTTAAAATCTTACTAGCAGCCACACCACCAGTTAGTAGAACCTCCCTTCTACCAGTATGAGCTAACCCCCTCTCTAAAACCTCTACAACAGAGGAGTAGGCTATCTCCCTAAGTGTGTAACACACATCAGCTAGCCTAACACCACTCCTAACCATCCTAAGAGCAGCTGTTAGCAACCCGGAGAACGAGGAGTCCTGACCTTTAACTATGTAGGGCAGCCCTTCAATGAAATCACCCCCCTCAGCACACCTATCAACAGCGTGCATACCGCCAACAACATATGGTGGGGCTATGCCAACCTCCCTAGCGAAAGTATCTAGGAGGTTACCTAAAGGCATGTCGAGAGTCTCACCGAAAACCCTGTAGCGGCCCTCAGAGTATGAGACAACAGCAGTATTACCACCAGCAACGTACAAGACTATAGGATCCCTCAACCCCGTCAGGAACCTAGCAATCTCAACATGGGCTACAGCATGGTTAACGGGGACGAGTGGTTTAGAGTAGTAGCTTGCAAGAGCCCTAGCAACTGTAGCCCCAACCCTAAGCTGAGGCCCCATACCAGGGCCTAGCGCAACAGCTATAGCATCCACATCGCCAATCCTAACACCAGCAGACTCCAAAGCCTCCCTAACAACCTCACCTGCAACCCTAGAGAAGAAAGCCGCCACCTCCCTAGGTAGAATACCCCCCTCCCTAGGAGTGTAAACCCTCCTAGAATCCGATAGGATATAAGGGGGGCTATCGGATACAACGGATACACCGAAGCTATGAGCAGTAGACTCTACACCAAGCACTAGCATAACCCGGCCCTCCACCAACTCACGCTAGCTGAGAGACCCGATATCCTCACCCCGATTACCACAAAACCTCCCAGCTCAAAAGCATAATCGTAGTAGCGGGTCAACAGCTTTCCGGAGGTGGAGCTCTGGGACTGTAACCCCACCCCTTTGGATGGTCTAAGCTCACCTCCTACCTTTAACGATGAACTCTGTGTATCCGCATTTACCGCAATGCCATCTCTCTGTAGGTTTAAGGTGGTGGGCCATTATGCTACCACATCTAGGGCATCTCTTATTCTTAACCTTGATAGTGCCAGTCTTCGTGTCAACTATGTAGAGCTTATGCACATAGGTCTTAAGCTCCTTCCCACCCTTCTCCGGCATACTCTAGACCCACCTCCCCTGGGTTGTTTGAGGTTTAAAAGCACCCTCACCTCTCCTACTGCTGTGGTTTAACACCGCCATTCCTCTCCACAACGTATTTTGGCTCGAAGGCTAGAGCTCTCTCAACGCTATCGTAGATGTGGGCTTCAACCCTCGAAACCCCCATGCCGTACTCTGTTTTAACACTTCTAACGTACACCCTCTCAACACCTGTGTTAAAGGCTTTAGCTATGCTAAACCTTAACTGCAGGCGGGTTGGGGTTGGCTTAAGTGGGTGGTCTACTCTTAGTACAAGCTCCCTCCTACCTATAAGCGGGTTATACCTGTCTGAGACCACCTCAGCCTTATACTCACCAACATCTAGTATCCTAGATGTCACGCTCAAATTTAAACCCTATCGTGTGTTTGAAGGCTTAGGATTTAAAAGCTTAACTTAGGGTTCAACGTTTGGCTGGAGCTCCGGGGTTTCAACTGGAGGTACCTAGTTTGAGCTATCCTAGTGTTTAGATTAGAGTATCTGATGATGCAAGCGCCTACACCCGGTATGCCGTAGACTACGGCCCAGCCGCTCTTTAAACACGCTATGGCTGGGAGTGCTATCATATCCTCCTCACCTACCACCTCTAAAACCACCCTCACTTTATTCAAGCCTACGAGGTCGCATAATACTCTGTAGACCTCCAGGGATACAGTGCTTCTCTCATTAGCTAATACAATCCTCTCAAACCCCCGTACATCGAGCTCGCCCCGGGCTTCAACCCTCCTCGTAATCCTATCATAGACTAGGATTAAGCTTTCAACATGGTCTAAGAGGTCTAGACAGTACCTTGAAACCACATCGCCTACGCATACAAGCCCCTTAACTCCGCTAACGTAGCCTTCCAAGCTTCCAACTACAACTGGACCCCACGGACTGCTATAATCCTCCCTCCTAGCCTCAGGGAGGCCTAGCGATAGATATTCCGCCCTCAAACCACTATCCTACCCGCTATCCTTATAGCCCTCTTAATAGGCTTTAACAACCCTACGTGAGCTCCAACCCTACTATTGGAGGGGCTTATTATGACGACCATGCCCTCCCAGTCCTCGGTTAGCCTTGAGGAGCCGCAGTTAGAACATACCTGGGCATCCCTGGGGTTGAGGGTTCCACAATCACTACAAGCTTTTAAAGACGGCTTCTTGGAAGGAGCTCTCCTAGCGGGCATAGCGTTACACCTCTACCTCTTAAACCACTCCTCCTTGCCAAGGTACGGTTGCCTCATAGTCATCCCTATCCTTAAAGCCCTTATATTGCTAGTTGTAGGCCTGGAGACCTGTGTTATCCTAGCTCTAACCACATCCCCTATCTCCACAACCTTCCCAGTCTCAGTAGACCTAAACCCCCTCCTATCAGGGAGCATTTCAAGGCTTTCATCTAAGATCTGGCCTCTGAAGACGAAGCCGTCCACGGGGCCGAGGTCCACGTATAAACCCTGCTCTCTAACATCTCTCACTACACCCTTAACAACCTCCTGTACGAGGGGCTCGAATGACAGTACCTTGTAGCGTACGGGGAAGTATATGTTGGGATCACCTGATATCGGTAGTATTACACCATCACCAACAATCCTGGCGTCCACAACGGCTATGATAACCCCGAGTCCTGGATCGTATATGCCTTCAAGCCTATCCCTAAGTATGTCTAATACTATGGAGTCTAGATCCTCTCCAGCGTAGACCTTAGCTGGTGGAATCCCAACCCACTCCTCAACCTCTAACTCAACGTACAATACCGGACACCACTATATCCGTGCTAAACCCTCCGGTCAAATGTGCTATTTAAAGCCTGGGGTTTAAAAGATTTCATTAGAATACAGGGTGCCAGTCAACCTCCAACCCCCCTCTAGCTCTCCTATAATACATTGTTGGAACCCCTATTCTCCTCAAACGCCTCCTAAGAACCCTATCGTTCGTAGCCACTATAACCCTACACCTACTCTTCAGACTTAGAGCTAGAGCCACTATAGCGTCATCGACCCCGCCTTCAACCTCACCTAGCACAACCACACCCACCTCCTCTACGAGGTTCAACGCCCTCCTAGCTATCCTAGATCTCAACCCCCCACCCTCTGCTATCCTAGAGAGCTCCTCTAGAACCCCTTTAACCGTAACCAGCTTATAGGAGCCAGCTATTACACCATCTATGGAGGATAAGGGTATAGTCCCCCGGGCTATATCGAGTACTATGCTTGTATCCAGTACTACGATTAAACCCTCACAACCCCCCAGCCTATCAGCCTCCATCTACCTACAACCTTCCTACTAATAGCTACCTTAGCACCCCTCCATGACACCACAGGCCTCGCCAGGTCAACGTCTAAGACACCCCTCCTAACCCCTCTTACGAGGGCTGGGACTGTCGACGGGCCTATGGAGAGTAGTAGCTGCTCCCTGGGCTTCAGAGGCTCGACCCTAACCTCTCCCCGGGTGCCAACGAGTGTTTCGAAGAGGCTGTACTCTATGGTTAAGCTCGTATACTCAGGTGGTAGCTGGCCTGGCTTACCAGCTATGTTTCCAACCATGTTATCAGCCTTTGTTATCGAAGGGTCGAGAGTGGTAGCTATAGCTACAAGCCCTCCGGGCCTCGCCTCGTCAACCTCAAGGCCGCCATATCTAAGCCCTTCAATCCTGGTTACCACAGGCTCGTAGCCTATACTTCCATCCCTCCTCCTAACCTGCAACCCCGGTCTTATCTCAATCTCATCGCCCACCCTAAACCTACCCTGTATAACAGAGCCTCCTAGAACACCTCCTACAAGCTTCTCTGGCAGCGTTCCAGGCTTGTTGACATCAAAGCTTCTAAGCACGTACATTAAAGGAGGCTTATCTAAATCCCTCTCAGGTGTCGGTATATACTCTTCTATTGCAGCTAGGAGGGCATCAACATTAACCCTCTTAAGAGCGCTCACAGGGATTACGGGGGCGCCCTCCGCTATAGTCCCCTCAAGGAATCTCTCTATCTCCTCATAACTCTCCCTAGCCCTCTCAGGTGTTACAACATCAACTTTATTCTGTGCTACGATAATGTTCTTGATACCAAGGATCTCTAAGGCAACCAAATGCTCTCTCGTCTGAGGCTGGGGGCACGGCTCGTTAGCGGCTACCACCAATATAGCTCCATCCATGACAGCGGCTCCTGAGAGCATAACAGTCATAAGGGTTTCATGGCCTGGTGCATCTACAAATGAGAGTCTTCTAACTAGCTCTGGCTTCGCCCCAGGCTTACACTCGCACACAGGCTCCGGGGTGTACATTTCAGGGTAACCGCAACCCCTGCAAACCCACACCTCTCCATCAGCGTATCCAAGCTTTATAGTCATAGCCTTCCTTATCTCCTCACTATGCCTCATAGTCCAGATTCCTGTGAGGGCTTGAACCAACGTAGTCTTACCATGATCTACATGCCCTACAACCCCTATGTTAACCTCCGGGTACTTCTCCACCTTCAAAACCTCAGCCCTCATAAGCTATAACTAGGTTAAGCTGAGCTAAGCTAGTCTTCCTCCTCTCAGCTCTAGGATCTGGTATCATGCGACCTCTAACACTCTTCCTAACCCTCTCACCCTCCCTCCTAGGTTTAAAGCCTGGAGGCCCTGAAAGCAGTATACTCCACCTACCCGTACCCGGGACGCCTGGATGCATGGGTATTCCTGTAGCGTCAACACCCCCGGCTACCTTAAGCCTCAACCCCTTCAATCCAACGAGGCTTCCATCAACATAATCTCCTATCTCAAGACCGGCAATCCTCGTAGCAACATCATCGCCAACAGCCACCTGCCACGACATAGCCCTGAAAGCCTCAGCCTCACCCTCACTAGACCCTATAGCCTCTAGTAGTAGAGCCTCGCTAACCCAAACCTCCCCCTCGGGCACAGAATCGCTAACCTCAACCCTAAACGGAATCTTAGCCTTCCTCCCCTCAACCTTAAACCTCAAAGTCATAACTCCAACCTCCCCTAGGCCAAGCCTCTCAAACATCCCCTTACTAACCTTAGCTAGCGGGAGCTCCACCCTCTCCTGCTCCTTACTCTTCCTCATAGAATCACTATAGGGAATATCCTGGACGCCCCTAACCTTAACTCTAATCACATCACCCTTAGCCTTGGGATCCGATATAACCACCCTTAGAGGAGGCCTCTCCTTACTAGCCATTCGAACAACCCTAGTACGCTCCACTAGGAGTAAACCTTATAAACATAGCTAGGCTTGAGATCTAATTAGATAAGGTGGAGACGGCTAGAAGCCCCTTACTCTAGGGTAGACTATGGTTATAGCTATTAGGCTTTCTTCCAACATGTAAAGGTGGGGGCTATTATGGGGTTTGGTGAGGTTAGGAAGCTTAGACAGCCTATAGTAGTGGTTTTAGGGCATGTGGATCACGGTAAGACTACGTTGCTTGATAAGATTAGGAAGACGGCTATAGCTGTTAGGGAAGCTGGGGGTATGACCCAGCATATTGGGGCTAGCTTGGTCCCAGCAGATGTTATAGAGTCTATAGCTGAGCCTCTTAAGAAGATTGTCCCTGTTAAGCTCGTTATACCAGGCCTACTCTTCATAGACACTCCGGGTCACGAGCTGTTCTCGAATCTTAGGAGGAGGGGTGGTAGTGTTGCTGACTTCGCTATACTAGTCGTAGACGTTATGGAGGGGCCTCAACCGCAAACCTATGAGGCCTTAGAACTTCTAAGGTCTAGGAGGACTCCCTTCATAGTGGCAGCTAACAAGATAGATAGGATTCCAGGTTGGAAGCCTAACCCGGATACACCGTTTATATTCAGCTTCCAGAAGCAGGGTGAAATGGTTAGAGGGGAGCTTGAGAGGAGGGTCTACGATATAATTGGGAAGCTCTACGAGAAGGGGATCCCATCGGAGCTCTTCACTAGGATAAAGGATTACACGAAGAAGGTCGCGGTAGTCCCTATATCAGCTAGGACCGGTGAGGGTGTGGCGGAGCTCCTAGCTATACTAGCTGGTTTAACACAACAGTATATGAGGGATAGGCTTAGGTACGCTGAGGGGCCTGCTAGGGGTGTTGTCTTAGAGGTTAAAGAGCAGCACGGTCTCGGAGCTGTTGTAGATGCTATTGTCTACGATGGCGTTATAAGGGTTGGTGATGTGGTAGTCCTCGCAGGTAAAAGTGGGCCTGTGGTGACCACAGTTAAAGCACTGTTAATGCCTAGACCTCTAGAGGAGATTAGGGCTAGAGAGGCTAAGTTCATGCTTGTAGAAGAGGTTGTAGCAGCTGCAGGTGTTAGAATAGCTGCTCAAGGCCTAGAGGATGTCCTAGCAGGCTCCCCTCTATACGTGGTTGGGGATGGAGATCACTCTAAGTACGTGGAGTTGGTTAGAGAGGAGGTTGGAGGTATAGTTATTAGAACTGATAACATAGGGGTTGTAGTTAAAGCTGATACCCTGGGGACCCTTGAGGCTATAGTGGAGGCTCTGAGGAGGAGGGGTGTCCCGGTTAGGATAGCAGATGTAGGTCATGTGAGTAGGAGTGATGTGATAGATGCAAGTGTAACAGCTAGAATTGATAAGTACCTAGGCGTAATACTAGCCTTTAACGTCAAGATACTACCTGAAGCGGAGGAGGAGGCTTCAAGAACCGGGGTTAGGGTGTTCTCAAACAACATAATATACAGGCTTTTAGAGGAGTACGAGGAGTGGGTTAGGAGGGAGAAAAGCGAGGAGAGGGTTAGAGCTTTAGAGGCTCTCGTAAGACCGGGGAAGGTAAGGATAATACCTGGATATGTGTTTAGGAGAAGCGACCCTGCAATAGTAGGGGTTGAAGTTTTAGGGGGCATAGTGAAACCAGGATACCCTGTAATGGACGCAACTGGGAGACCACTGGGGAGGATAATGGCTATAAAGGATAGGGATAGAAGCTTAGCTGAAGCTAGAACAGGAGCCGCTGTAGCAATATCAATACAGGGGAGAGTGCTGGTAGGAAGACATGTAGATGAAGGTGACATAGTATACACTGATGTACCAGCAGAGCACGCTTCAAAGCTTATAACGGAATTCCAGGATATGCTATCACTAGACGAGCTAATGACCTTAAAGGAGATAGTGGAGGTGAAATATAACAGTGGGGATAAGAGCTATCTAACACCACTACTTAAAATCAAGAAAGTACTTGAGAAACCTATGTAATTAAACCCTCCGCACGCTCACACACTAGTAATCTGAGACGACCTCCAGGTCGCTGAATAACACCTTATACTCCCTATAGAAAGACTCCTCGGAGTCGGAAGCGTGCACAATGTTCTCTAGTATCGATAGGGAGTAGTCCCCCCTAATGGTCCCCGGCTGTGCTTTCCTACCATCCGTAACCCCTATCATTATCCTCGCTACGCTTATTGCAGACTCACCCTCTAAGATCATTGCCACCACAGGCCCGCTAGTAACGAATTTCACGAGCTCCTCGTAGAAAGGCTTACCCCTATGAACCTCGTAGAACTGCTCCGCCTGCTCCCTAGTCATCCAGGTCATTTTAAGAGCTTTCAATCTAAACCCTTTCCTCTCAAACCTCGATATAACCTCCCCCACTAAACCCCTCCTAACACCATCTGGTTTAACCACTACAAGGGTCCTCTCAAGGGGCATCCCTAAGCTACCTCACTCACCTTCCTAACCCTCTTAACCCATGAAAGCCTAGCGGGGTTTCTGCCCATTCTAAAGCTCTTCCTACACTTACTACTACAAAACCAGTATATCTCCCCCTTAACCGTAACATACATCATCCCAGTCCCCGGCTCTATGGTTTTACCGCAAAAGCTACAAACCCTCTCCTTAGGCAAAGCCTAGACACCTAACTCTCTATAACTGTAAGAGCTTAATAGGCTTAAATAGCCTAGTAAAGGCGGGGGGTTAGAGGAGGTTGAGCTCTGAGGAGAGGAGCGTGGTGGAGGAGATAGGTTACCCGGCTGAGGTTATACAGATAATAGGTAGGACTGGTGTTACAGGAGAGGTTACCCAGGTTAGGGTTAGGATACTGGAGGGTAAGGATAAGGGTAGGATATTAACGAGGAACGTCATGGGGTCTGTGAGGATCGGGGATATAGTCATACTAAGGGAGACTGAGAGGGAGGCTAGAAAACTCTCGGGTAAGAGATGAGGATAAAAGCTATGAAGCTAACAGAGATTACATTAGCGATTGTGGACGACCTCCTAGTCGTTGGAATCCTACTCCTAGCCCCTGTAGTCATAGCGTATAAGATTAACATAGTGGGGTTAGAGGAGGTGCTGGTGATAGCGTTAATCCTATTAGCGGTTGCAGCCTTCATCATATACAAGGTCGTAGAAGTCTATAGGAGGGAGGTTAAGGTCGGCATGGAAACTTATATAGGGAGGAAGGCTACGGTAGTCGAGGTCTCAGGGTCTAGGTTAATAATATTAGTTGAAGGGGAGCTCTGGAATGCGGAGTGCGAGAACTGTGAGGCTGTTAAACCAGGAGATAGGGTTTTAGTAACGGGTTTTCATGAGGGTAGGTTTAGGGTGAGACCTCTAAGCTCCGGCTGAGATCATTTAACATAATCCTTCCCTATAAGCTCTCTCGCCACAATATACCTCATGATGTTTTGAGCCCCCTCAGCTCCAACTAGGTATGATAGCACGCCTAGCAACCCCCTATTCACCTTAGATTCCTTTATATAGGATAGACCCCCTATAGTCTTCATGGCTGTCTCAAGGATCTTTAATGCTACCTCCACAGCTTTTATCTTCGAGGCTGCAGCGTAGAAGGCTAAATCCCCTGGCTTTAACCCGGGCTCCCTCCTCGCATATATCCTATCTGCCATCCACGCAGATTTATAGACTAGCAGTCTTGCGGCCTCAAGCTCTACAGCTAGCTCTGCTAGCGGGAAGCTCACAGCCTGGAAGCTTGCTATAGGCCTTTCAAATAACACCCTCTCCCTAGACCATTTAACAGCCTCTTCTAGAGCCCACCTAGCAACTCCTAGGTTAGCTGCTGCCACCATTATCCTCGCTACGTTAAACCCCTCCATAGCTACGTAGAAGCCCCTACCCTCACCTCCAACAACTGTGTCGAGGGGCGTCCGAGCCCCCTTTAGTGTGAGAATCCCAGTTGATATACCGTGTCTTCCTATGGTCTTCAGCATACTATACTCCAACCCCTCAACCGACCTACCATTCCTCCTGGCTATGAAGGCGAACGCAGTTAAACCCCTATGCCTATCCTCCAGCCTACCGGTTCTAGCTAGTAGAAGCCAGCCCCCCGTATCAAGCTGTTCTAAAGTCTCCCTAACACCGCTAACGTATATCTTCTCACCCCACAAGCTGTAATAGCCGTCCTCTCGGGTAGCCGAAGCTCTAAGCCCGGCCACATCACTACCCCCCTGAGGCTCCGTGGAGGCTATGCCGAAGAAAGCCCTCCCAGAACCTACGAGGGGGAGTATTTCAAGCTTAACATTCTCACTACCGTAGAGGTATAGTATGTAGGGCCAAGCGTTATTCAAGAGAGTGTACACAGCCGTAGCCATCGAGGGATCATGGTAGCCCACTTCCTCAGCAGCTATAACTGCTAGGGTAAACGTGCCACCCTGACCTCCATACTCCTCTGGAACTGGGATAGCGAAGAAACCCTGAGAGCCCATATCCCTTATGAGCTCAACGGGAATCAAACCACTCTCATCAATAGACTCCCATATGGGAGAGAGCCTCTTACTAAGAAAACCCCTCACAGCCTCCCTGAAGAGCTCCTCCTCCCTGCTAAACGAGAAGTCCAAGCTAGACCACCGAGAGACTTGATACTAGGCCCGTGCTTAAATAACCTCCATGAATTCCGCAATACCTCCGAGCTCTTTAGAGCTACTTATAGTTGAGATAATCAGTTATCCTAGCCGTTCTTGGGAAGTGCTTCTCCTCAAGATCCCTTAACCTTAAACCCTTCTGGGGATCGCTTATCTTGAAGTTCCCCTTCCTAGTCGTCTCCAGAGAATCCAATGGATGGAACCTCCACTCCCCACCTTCAAGCCTCACAGCTATATATGCTACACCCCCAGCTCTCCCAGCGAAATCCTGAACCCCCAAGACCTGGCTTGAGTCAATGTAGACGGGCTCTCCACCCCTCCCCGTCTTAACCTCAAACACTAGGATAACCCCACTCCTAGCCGCAACCAGATCAGGCTGGAACCTCCTCTTCACACCCCCACCACTCGAAGGACCTCTCACCACAGCATAGCCTAAACCCCAGAGTATAGTAGCGAGCTCGTTCTCCGCCCTAGAGGCTTTCCTCTTAGCATACGACAACGGAGTAAGCCCCATTCTACTCAAGAGCTGAGACTAGGTTTAAAACCTTAAAGGTGGACGAGTAGTACTCAGATCTTAAAAAGATTAAGGATCTAGACAAGGGCTAGGCCCTGTAGCGGTCCCTAACACTACCCTCAGGTCTACCATTGAAACTGCTAACACTATTGACAGGAGCTCACCCTACCCAGACCTATATGAGGCCTCGCGTTTCCCCGCTAACGGTATTTCTGTTAGCGGGGTTGGGCCTTGGTGTGGGTTCACTAGCTTCACCCACGCCTCATGGGCCCCGGTCGAGCCCTAACGCCACTGGGCTCCCATCTACGCCCGGGCAACCACAGCCTCCCTCACCGCAGTGCGGATCACCAGGGGACTGTACCCGTTAGCCCCTTCCCCCTCCGAAGCTTAAATATTTATTGTTTAGCTATAGAACTGTGGCAACCTCCCACGCTGTTCTAGCCTAGGTCTTTGACAGCTCACCCAGCACCATTACACCAAGTATTTACAGCTATCTACAGCTATTTAAATCTACCGTCAGCTCCGTAACAGCCTCTTTTAGGGCTGAGGGGTGTTTCTAGCTCCCAACCTGTACAGATACCGGGATAGGTTGTGTTACATATTCTTTACGGAGTTTGTGTGGACGAGCTTAGTGGACGGGAAGCCCATACAATCCGCGAGGCTGACGAGAGGGTTTAGGCATATGCTGTTATGATGCATCCGTGAGGGGCTTCCAGAGGGGTGGGAGGTGGCCCTAGGTGGGTGTAGAAGGGGCTCTCGCCTCTTTCAAGGACGGGGGCTGTCAGCTGGGGATCTGAGGGTTGCGTGTCAACCTCCTACTCGGGGGTGAATCTGAGCTCTAGGCCGTGTTCTTCGGCTATCCTTTTAACCCTTTTTACCTTCCTAGCTGTAATCCTGCCTCCCAGTCTTGGTAGTCTTACTATTAAAACCCCTTCTCTGACTTCAACTTTAGCCTCTGGTATGACCTTCCTTACTTCATCCTCTACTGTGGGGGGTCTTGTCATGCTCTTAACGGGGATGACCATTGTCTGCTCACCGAACGTGTATATCTCGTACTCTAGGTCGCCTGATAGGAAGTCTTTAACCTCCACGACGGGTCTTGTGAGCTCAGCTTCTTTAAGTCCTGTAGGTAGTTTAACTCTTATGGATATCTCGTAGACCTTATCAACTCTACCTTCGTTTATGAATATAACAGTATCTATTATACTTGGTATCATGCCCAGCTCAACCCTTCTGATAAACCTCTGTATACCATCTATAGGCGATGTAGCGTGTAGAACTCCAACCATCCCTATCCCCGCTAGTCTCAGATCTACGTAGAGTTTGAAATCCTCATCCGTTCTAAGCTCGTCGAAGACCGTGTAGTCGGGCCTAGATAGTAGTAGTATGTCGTGGAGCTCTCCTATGTCAGCGTACGACTTAGAATACTGGGTTACTATTGGGGGTAACCTCATATCCCTAGGGGATTCCACGGTCTTAACAATCTTACCCTGCCTGGCGTAGAACTCTGCTAGAGCCTGGGCAAACGTAGTTTTGCCCATTCCAGGAGCTCCTGCTATCAATATACCCTCAGCTCTCTCTATAAGCCTTTTAAGGAGCTTCTCTGGCAGGTTGTAGTCCTCAAGTCTAAGCTTCACCAACGGCCTCACAGCTGTAATCTCCCAGCCGTTGCTTAGAGGAGGCCTGGTTATGATAATCCTGTAATCCCCCAACTGAACTATGGTAGAACCCAGCCTATCGATCTCCACAAACCCGCCCCCCCTCGATGCAACCTCAACTATCTCCCTAGCCATCTCCTCTATCTCAGAGGCCTTCATAGGCTCCTCTCTGAGCTTAACGAAAACCCACCTACCCGGAGCTCCAACCTTAGCCAGGGGAGGCGCGCCCTCCTTGAGGTGAACGCTCATGGTCTTAGAGTCGAAGAAAGACTCGAACTTCAACCTACCCTGAACCCCCCTCCTAGAGTATATAACGGGTAGTCCGAGGGCCCCAGCGGTAGATGCCTGGACGCTATCCGATGTTACAAGCGTTGCTCCAACCCTCCAGGCGTAATCCCTTATAGCTGTTTTAACCACATATACATCGTAGTCCTTAGGGCTCCTCTTCTCATCCTCGACAACTGAAACCTCTACATCCGGGTTCTGGAGCTCAAGCAGCCTTCTAAGCTCCTCTAAACCCGTATAGCCTAGAGATCTACCGGAGCTAGCCTCCTTGTGGAAGTACTCGACCAGAGATTTAAGGATTACAATCTTACCTCTAATCTCACCCCTCTCCACCATAGCCCTTATACTCCCATCTAGCACAGAATCTACATCTACAACATAGACCCTCATATCGCTCTTACTCAAACCCCTAACACCACTATCCACATTCTAATGCTGCCATTTGAAGCTATAAATTCTCTACCACCCCACTAACGAGTACGCCTCGGGACAAGCTTCTCAGCCAGCCTTCTAACCTCGTTGAAATGCTTCTCCACTATGTACAAATGCTCCCCTGTATCAACAAGAACATCCTCTCCGGCTATGAGAGTTTCAAGCCTAGCCCCCGAAGTGTAGATCCCTAAAATCTCCCTCTCACCAGCCATATCAAGTAGCATTGCCGGAGGTCTACTAACATCGTAGACAGCTATCTCAGCCACCCTACCCGGCTTTATAGAAGGTGGAGGTAGGGATAAGGCCCTCCTAAGCTCTAAACCCTCAGCCCACGGATTCTCAGAGTTAGCCTTAGAGATAGTATATGAGACACCTCCAAACACGCTTAGAAGCCTTGAAGACCCCTTAAACCCTCTACCGTCAACCTCAACCACCTCAGCCTCACCCTCACACTCAGGACCAGCTATGGTGATAGCTGAGGCTAGGCCAGGAACATATCTAGGCTCGACCCCAGAGCATACGGGGACAGCTAGCCCGTAGAACCCGCCTACAAGCCTTGATAGCTCTAAGGGGAGCTCTGGCGTTAAACCCTCAATGATAATAGTGGTTACACCGCTCATGTGGAGCTCGTAGACGGCTGGGAGCGATGATAGGATAAGAGTTTTAAGATCGCTATCCGCATAAAACCTAACCCTACCACCCATAGAAGGCGATTTAAGCCTGATAGGGTACGCAGCAACACTAGCTAAGGCGGCTAAACCGGGTACAATCACCCTACCCGGACCCCCCAGTATTAAAGTAGCATACGTATACTCCTCCGGCACCGGAGCCTCCCCTACAGAATCGATCCTACCATCTCTCAAGTACACGTAACCATTCCTTAGAAACCTCTCACCAGTAAATACTATCGACCCAGTCACCAGCATATCAACCATAGCAGCCTAACCCCACCTAGATCTACCTCCCACACGGCTTTAAACCTAGAAGATACAAGCCATAACACTTTAAAGGAGAACAGGGGCACAACCTTGATCAAAGTAGAAAGCTGAATAACTTCCCCCAGGGAAGGTGAGGTGCTCAAGCCGCTCATCCCCAGGCCAATGATGGGTAGGAGTAGAGCTTAGCATGCCTTTCCTCAGCAGATAGCTAGTCATAACCGAACTATAATGTGAGAGACGGCTAGCCGTTATAGGTGAAAAGGAGACGCCGGAGTGGGGGAGGGGGCTTGTAGGGGGCTTTAACATCATCATGTATTTAGCGCTAAGACTCCTCGGTAGGGGATCCTATCTTCTCAGGTGCTTCTATCGAGGTTAGAGGTTCTACCGGGATATTATACTAGTATTATTCTTTTTCCGCTATTCTCGGCTATTAAGTAAACCTCTCTTCTTAGGCTGGTTCTTAGCATTACCATGTCCTTGGATATGGTGGCGTACTCGTAGAGGGATCCCGGAGGGGGGTATATTGTGAGGTAGTAGCCTATGCCTTCGATTATCGTGTAGGCGAGCCCGTAGGATCCAATGTATGTGTCTATATCTGCTTTGTGAATTGCACCTCCACCTTTAATTCCTTTTATTGGGAACGCTAGGTCTATGTATATGTTTTTACCCTGCCTCCAGCGGTACTCTCTAATCTTCTCGAACAACCCTTCTACGTATAAGCTTCTATTCTCGAAGACTATGGTGGTATTTGAGGCTCTAACCTCTAGGTTTCCTGATGTGATGCTACACAGTATGTAGCCTTCGCCCCAGTAGAATCTACTCCCCCTACTCAAGGCTACGCCCTCAATCTAGAATTATAGTTTTAGGCTTTCTAGTATCTCGTTTAAACTCCTTGATTTAAGATCTATTTCTAGGGGTTCGGGTACGACTACATCTACTACCTTATCGTACTCCTCCTTAAACCTATCTACGCCACCTCTCGGAGTTGGTGTAGCTGCTAGACCGCATACCTCCACTTGCCTCTTGTTAAACTCGTAGGTTCCAATCCTCATCGCCTCCTTGACTATCTCATCCTTATCTGAGCCGGAGAGGGGTCTAAGTACTGGGAGCTTCATACCACCTCCTATAAGGTGTATACTCCTAATAGTTTGGCTTGCAGCCTGCCCTATAGACTCTCCTGTTGCAAGAGCCCCCGCTCTAATTTTCTCAGCTAGGGTCTCAGCATGGCTTAGCATAAGCCTTCTCATAACCAGGGTTCTATATGGTGGTGATACAAGGCCATTAACAATTCTCGCCACACCCCTGAAGTTCACTATGAACATTTCAACTTTGTGGCCGAAGCTCCGGTTATCAGCAATATGCTTAGCCACCTCAACTGCAACTCTAACAGGTTCGGGGAATCCGAGATCGTAGTGTACTAGGTGCACCCCGCAACCTCTCCTCATAAGCCTCCACGTCGCTACTGTAGAGTCGAAGCCACCGCTAAACAATACTAGTACTAAACCCTCACTCCCCACGGGGAGCCCTCCAGGGCCGTCCACTATGGTGTCAAAGAGGTAGGCTCTACCCCCTCTAACCTCCACGTACGCTGTGTACTCAGCGTTCTCCAAGTCAACTCTGAGAGCCCCAGCCTCAAGTAGCCTTGAGCCTAGGAGTTTCTCAACATCCTTACTTGTAAGCTGGTGGACTCCAACTCTCCTAGCTCTAACTCTGAAAACCCTCCCTTTAACTCTTTCCGCAAAGAACTCCTCAGCTCTCCGGATTAGATCATTGATATCAGTGAAATCGATACTATAAGCTGGGGATGCAGATTTAACACCGAAAACCCTTGTTGACGCCTTAACAGCCCCCTCAACACTACTAGGCTCCCATATGAAAACCCTCCCATCGCTAACATCTATAACACCTTCAACGCCATGGTAGCTTAGAGCCTCTCTAAGAGCTTTAACCAGGAGACCCTCCATCCTCCTCCTAGTCCTTAAACCCTTAATACCAATCTCACTATACCTAACCAGGACCACGTTGAAATCAAAGCCTGCCAAGGCCCCCAGCTACCTGCCTTGTAAAGCTTTTCCAGCCTTAAGATCCCTAAGCGATTCCAGCCTATAAAGGGTTTTCATATGACCCCTCCCTGCCCTTTAAAGGCGGGGTTTCTAGGCTTGGATTTCACTTTTGCTCTACAGGCTTTATGAGCTCTAACGGTATCGTCACAACCATCCTAAAGTCCAGTAGTGATACATCTACATCCTTCCTAGCCTCGTGGATCTCGACAACTCTACCTTTCATGCCTTTAAACGGGCCGCCAACAATCTCTACCAACTGCCCTCTCGACACCTTAGGAGCTTCCACTACGGGCTTAGCTAATCTTAGCACATCCTCCTCCCTAATAGCTACAGGCCTCTTCCTCTTAACATACCTGATGCCCTTAACCAGGTGGTATAGAACCCCTGGATTCCCCACCTCCACTATTATGTAGCCGTTTGCCTCTACAGGTACAACAATACTCCTCACATCCAACCCTGCATTCCTGGTTCTCTCCTCAAGTAGTAACGCTACTCTACCCTCCATCCCTTTCACGACGTGTATTGCGTAGAACCTAGACCTAGCTTCAGCCACTGATATCACCTCGATGTTAGCAATACATATAGCATGTGTATTGTGAACCCAATACTACCTATTAGAGCGAAGCCTAGAAGGCTTAGCCTTAAAAGTAGTAGGTACTCATCTGTACTAGGCTTAGACGATAAAGCTACTATCCTACGCCACATTAATAGAGTCTGCTTAACCCTCCCTAACACTCTCTAAACCCCGTTTACTACAATGTTACCTCCTAAGTCTATAAGCTTTCCTCATCTCCTCAGCTAACCCCCTAGAAATCTCAACCACCCTTCTAATGTTATCCCAATGACTCCCCTCCCAGTAAACCCTACCGCATACAGTGCACACGTAGAACACATCGTAGGTATTATAAGCTAGGGGGGGCACGCGATCTCTAACAATACTCTTATCATTAACCCTCTCCAGCACCCCATTACACTCCGGGCACCTACTCGTATTAGGGTCAACTCTAAGCTCAAGCCCTAGTTTTACAGAGAGCTCTGCAAGCCTCTCCTCTATAGTAGTAGACTCTAGGAGCACCGCTCTCACAGAGGCTTTACGAGCCTTAGCATGCAAACCCCTATCCCTTGTAATCAGAATCCTGCCTGTGAGGATGGCCTCGCTGAGAAGCTCTCTATCACCATAACTCCTAGAATACCTAGTATCATAACCCATAATTCTAAGCCACCTAGCAACATCACCTAACATGGTATCAACAATAAACCTCATCTCGGCAAACACACTCCCAAACACTATATTAAAGGTTTAAACTTAAATCCAGCCCAGTAACCAGGTTATCTAAGCGTTTAAAGCCTTAGAGCTAGATCATACCCTAGAGGAGCGGGGGTGCCCGAGCCTGGTCGAAGGGGTCGGGCTCAGGACCCGATGGCGTAGGCCTGCGTGGGTTCAAATCCCACCCCCCGCACCAAGGATGGTGAAGTTTAAAAGGAATGGAGAGAGTAAGTGAGCTTGGTGTGGAAGCTGGATGCCCGATGTGCTTGGATTACTTGCTAGCTTAGCTGAGAGGTTGCCTAGTGTTAGTAAGCCTGCTCCAAGGCCTACGCTTTATAGGAGGCTCGCTCTAACCGGGTTAGTTCTAGTACTCTACTTTATAATGGCTAACATCCCCCTCTACGGGATTCCGAGGCAGGCTGGTGTAGCTCAGTTAGAGTTGCTTAGGATAATATTTGCTAGTAGTGCTGGGACTTTAATGGAGCTCGGCATAGGCCCTATTGTGACAGCAGGCTTAATACTCCAGATCTTGGTTGGAGCTAAGATCATAGACCTGGATTTAACTCAGCCTGAGGCTAGGAAGAAGTTTACAGGCGCCCAGAAGACTCTAGCCATACTCTTCGCCTTCTTCGAAGCCTCGGCATTAGTTATTGGTAAGAGGTACTGGGCTGGGACCGGGGTTGAGCCTAGCACTGCTATCATGGTACTTGTAATCCTACAGTTAGCTTTTGGAGCCATCATGGTTATAATGTTCGACGAGCTATTGCAGAAGGGTTGGGGTATAGGTAGTGCGGTTAGCCTTTTCATACTGGCTGGTGTAGCTTACAGTGTTTTCTGGAGCTTCATGGGCGTAGTGCCTGGGGTCGTCTACTACGGCCTAATACCAGCTTTTATAAGTGAGAGGAGCGCACTACTACTAGCTAGGCCTAACGCCTACCCAGACGTTACCGGGGCCCTAGCAACAGCTACCATGATTGTTTTCCTAGCGTACGTTCAGGCAATGAAGGTGGAGATACCGGTTACATCGCCTAGGTTTAGGGGTATTAGGAGTAGGGTTCCACTACAGTTCATCTATGTAACCAATATACCAATACTCCTCGTAGGGATACTGGTATCGGATCTACAATTAATCCAAGGCATCCTAGGCGACTTCCTAGGCCCAACACATGGATTCTACCAGGCTTACTCAAAGGCATTATACTATATAAGCCCACCTAGGGGTATAGTGGAAGCCTCTTTAGACCCCCTCAGGACTTTAACCTTCGCAACAACATGGACTATAATGGCGGTCATATTCGGCCTACTCTGGGTTGAAATAGCAGGGCTTAACCCAAGGGAGCAAGCTCAAAGGCTTGTTAAGGGGGGCTTGGAGATCCCAGGGGTTAGAAGGAATCCGCAGGCTGTGGAGGGTATACTAAGCCAGTACATATACCCACTAGCAATCCTCAGTAGCATTATGGTAGCTGGGATAGTAGTGGTAGCAGACGTGCTCGGAGCCTACGGGACCGGAACCGGGCTACTATTAGCAGTGGGGATTATAAACCAATACTATGCTTTGATAGTAAGGGAGAGAGCCTTGGAAGCATATCCGCTAATCAAGAGGATACTAGGTGAGGATTAGTGGAGGCTATGAGAAACCCCTTTAAGGTAGTGGTGGTAACAGGGGTTCCAGGGGTTGGGAAAACGACAGTTCTAGAGCACCTAGCTAGGATAGCCTCTAGGAAGGGGTTAAAGCTTAAAATAGTTAACTTCGGCGATTACATGCTGGAAACAGCTTTAAAAGAGGGTCTTGTTAAGAGTAGGGATGAGCTTAGAAGGCTCCCTCTGAGAAGGCAACTCAACCTCCAAGCACTAGCAGCGTCTAGAATAGTTGAGGACTCCGTGGGGGAACTCGGGGAGAACGACTTCCTTATAGTTGACACCCACGCCCTGGTAAGAACGCCTGCAGGCTACCTACCCGGACTCCCTTTCAACGTTCTAGAAAAGCTCAAACCAGATATGATAGTTGTTGTTGAAGCCGAGCCAGGCGTTGTAGTGGAGAGGCAGGCTAGGGATAGGAGTAGGTATAGGGGTGATATTGGGGGTGTTGATGGGGTTAGGAGGTTGATGGAGCAGGCTAGATCGGCTGCTATAGCTAGTGCTACTAGGTACGCTTCAACGGTCTTGGTTGTAGACAACAGGGAGGGGGCTCCGGAGGAGGCAGCTTTAAAGTTGTTAGAGGCTTTGGAGGGCTTGTAAAGTTGAACTTGATACCGTTGCTAGCCGTACTAGCATCTATGGCATCCCTCTATATGGCGGTGAGCGTTTATAGAACCCTGTATCCCTACGAGGATGTTAGGAGAGCTCTTGAGATAGCCTCTGAGTACAGGTCTCTCACAGCTTATGTTAGGAGTAAGAGGGTTGCTAGGAAGGCTAAGAGTAGAGAGCCTGAGTATAGGAGGGCTAGAAGTTTAATACTGAGAACTATACTCGTTAAATTCACCCTCATAACTTTATCCTATGTTAGCGTAGCCCTAATACTTACAATGATAATGCCTGTCGTTGAGACACCCTACTACATCCCCTTGATTACCTTTAAATTCGAGGAGTGCCCTGGGGAGGGTGGGGTTAGAGCGTGCACCCTCATGCCCATGCTCTACCTACACTTCTTCACATTCATATACACTATGCTCCTACTCAGAGAGCTAATGCTCTAACCTCTCTAGGAAGCTTTTAACAACACCATCTAAGCCCTTAAGCGATGCAAGCGCTAAAGCCTTACCAAGGCTATCCTCAGCTATACCCTCAACCTTAAACCCCAGCCTCGCGTAAAACCTGGCTTTAACGTATGTTGCTAGGTTATCACTAATCCTCGCCACTATAGCCTCAAGCGTAGAACCATCTCTATACTCCCTATAAAGCTCCTTGAGATCCTCGGACACCTCCAAGTCTTCAAATGCCCTAGCCTCGGCAACCTCCTTAGCCTCAACTATACCAGCCCTCCTTGAAATATCACCTACCACAGCCTCAGCTAAATCATGTGAAAGAGCTATAACAGCAACCCTCTCCGGATCAACATTGAACCCCGACCTCCTCGCCTCCACCGAAAGCTCGTAGGCTATGAGAGTAGATGCAAACAAATGCTCCGCTACAGACTCGGCAGTAGCGCTAGGAACGCCCCTCAACATCCACCCAGTCCTAGCGAGACCAGAGAGGGCTACAAGAACCTCGCCCAACCTCAATGCGAGCACCAGCTCTAGACCATAGAGAAAAGCCTAAAACCACACATCTAAAGCACTTGTAGCCCTCTAGGTACTCTAAAACCACCCCACACCCTTCGCCTCTTCAAGACAAGCTCCTAGCACTCTAACACACCTTCCACATCTCATAGCCGCCAAGGAGGGCATGGAGCGCCTCGCCTAGCGAACCTCCCCGTCGCTGTTTAAATTTTTAATATGGATTCACATAGAATACCGGCATCTAATGTGTATGAGAAAGCCTTCATCTAGCGATAGGATAAGGGTTTAAAGTTTTGGAGACCGCATGTTCCCCGGATGGGGTTTGAGAGTTGTGAAGTTTCAGAGGAGGGTTGTTTCAAGAGGTTCTAGGGTTTTAGCTATCCTAGGGTCTATTGTGAGGACCGTGGAGTTTGATGCTGTGGAGCTCGACGTAGATAGGGTTACTTTAAGCTTTAGCTATCCCCGTAAATCCGATCTTAGCTTTCTACTAGAGGGGGATACAGTGGAGGCTTTTATTGGTGGGGCTCCGTGGTTTGAGGGGCGGGAGTTAGAGCTTGAAGACATTGGAGTTTCAGTCTACGTTAAGCCTTCGAACACCCTCTCGGAGGGTTTAAGGTTTAGGTCTATCTATGAGGTGTTACCTAAGCTTGTCATATCGCTAGACTTAGATATGTTGAGGGAGTTAGCTCTGATCACTACTAGGGGTGGGGTTGAGTTCATAGCGTTGTACATGGAGGGAGGTTCACTCTTGGTACTTGAGGGGGATAGGTATAAAGTTACAATACCAAGTCTAGAGGCTTTAGCGGCAATCCACACTCACCCAGAGGGTGGGTGTGGGCTTTCAGAGGCTGATGTTAAGAGTGCTGCCCACGCTTTAGCTGACTTAGCGTTATTCGAAGCTGTAGTAACTCCTTCATGTGCTTTCTACATAGCTAGGATAGGATTCCTAGACGAGCCTGATTTCGAGTTGCTTTTAAACAATAGTGGGGGTATGGTGAACCCCGTGGAGCTAGCCACTGTGAAGGCTAGGAGGATGGCTTTAGGCGGTGTTGAAAATACATAACATACCTATATTAGGCCTCAACCTCCAAGTATAAAGCGGAGGGGTGTAAAGGTGGTTGGCAACGAGATTATAGGCTTTCAGGCTCTACCACTCCTAGCCTTCATAGCCCTTATAGTGATCGCGCTCCTATCTATAAGCATTAGGGTTATCAGGGAGTATGAGAGAGCTGTAGTGTTCAGGCTCGGCAGGCTCCTAGGCATTAAGGGGCCGGGCCTCTTCTTCCTCATCCCATTCATAGACTCCATGGTTAAGGTTGACTTAAGGATTGTCGCTGTTGACGTGCCAGAGCAGAAGATAATAACTAAGGATAACGTTACTGTGGGAGTTGACGCTGTAATCTACTACAAGGTCTTCGACCCGGAGAGGTCTATCACTAAGATCGAGAACTACCATTACGCAGTCCTGATGCTAGGTCAAACCACCTTAAGAGATGTAGTGGGCCAAGTTGAGCTAGACGATCTCCTAACTAAGAGAGACGATATTAATAAGAGGTTACAGGAGATCCTAGATCTACTCACAGACCCATGGGGTATCAAGGTTACAGCAGTCACACTGAAAGAGGTTAAGCTACCCGAGGGCATGCTAAGAGCTATGGCTAAGCAGGCTGAGGCCGAGAGGTGGAGGAGAGCTAGGATAATAGAGGCTGAGGGTGAGAGGCAGGCTGCATCGATAATGGCTGAGGCTGCAATGATGTACGAGAAGCACCCTGTAGCTGTGAGGCTCAGGGAGCTCCAGACACTAATAGAGATTTCTAGGGAGAAGAACATGGTGATAGTAACCCCCACAACGCTAGGTTCCAATGAGATGATGGGCTTAATAGCGGGGATGTCTAGGGTTCAGCCTCAGCTGCGAGAGGAGAGTCGGGCTGAAGGGGGCTAGAGCTCCCTTGTTTAAACAACTACATCCTTTATACATTCTAGTACTTGCCTTTCTAGTTTTACTCTCAGCTATGGTGGTCTACAGCTCCGAGGATCTCGGGTCTAGCTATTGTAGGGTCACGGAGAAAAAGCATGGGATTGTGGGGCGTGAGGGCTCGTATGATAGGGTTGTAGGGCCTAAAGCTCTAGTAATTAGGATTGAAGGGGTTATAAGCTCCTGGTCTAAACAATACCTTATTAGAGCTATTAGGGAGGCTGAGTCTAGGAACTACCCGTTGATAGTAGAGCTTAACACACCGGGAGGCTTAGCGGATGTAGCCACCGATATGGTGTCGGAGATTACGAGGAGTAAAGTCCCGGTTATAGGCTATGTTGTTGACAAGTGGGCTGAGAGCGCTGGAACCTTAATACTCGTCTCAACACATATAGCTGCTATGCAACCGGGGACCATTATAGGATCGTTGCAACCCGTGACCTACGATCCCACAACTGGTAGGTACGCTCCTGTAAACGAGTCTAAGATAATAAATCCTATAATACAGACGCTATGCGAGCACGGGGCGTCTAAAGGTAGGAACGCTACCGCTCTCGTTAGATTCGTCCTATACAATGACAACTACGGTGCTTATGACGCTCAGAGGTATAATGTGGTTGATATTGTAGCACCTAGCAGGGAGGATTTAATAAGAGGGGTTAACGGATTTATAGTAGCTCTCTACGGGGATGAGAGGGTTAAGCTAGAGCTTGATGGGAGTTACGAGTTTTTAAGCTTATCTCCTTCGGAGCGGGTTTTAAGCGTTCTATCAGACCCCCTGATTTCAGGGGTGCTACTATCCGTTGGAGTCCTAGCACTCATATTCAGCATAGCCTCAGCTAACCTATCTGGAATAGCCCTTGGGCTCCTATTTGTAATACTAGGCCTCCTAGGCTCAGGCCTTAACCCCAACATAGCATCTATAATACTCATAGCTTTAGGCGCCCTACTAGTGTTCATAGAGCTTAACACTCCAGGCTTCGGCATAATAGGCGGTACAGGTATACTGATGCTTGTAATAGGAGTGGTACTACTACCCGCAATCCCGGGCTCCGGTGGCTTCTCCATATCCGGGGGGTATCTAAACCAGATCATAATATACATATACGCTCTCGGGATAGGAGCTGGGGCTATAACAGCTTTCCTAGTCTACAAGATACTCCAGGTTAGGAAGGTTAAACCATATATGTGGAGGCTTGAGGGTAAGATAGGGGAAGCCCTGGAAGACATAGAACCCGGCAAACCCGGCTACGTAATAGTGGAGGGGGAGTACTGGAAGGCTATAAGCGATGAGGAGGTAAAGAGAGGAGACAGAGTTGTCGTGGTGGGGAAAGAGGATTACATGGTTAGAGTTAAGAAAGCCCAGAAGACCTAGACACACCTACTTCTAACGCCACGTCTAAGCTCAGCTAGTAGATCGTAGACTTGATTCAATATATCTAGAACTTGAATGACAACCTTATCATCACCCTTAGCAATAAGGCTAACCCTACCTTCAAGTAACTCCATCTTAACATAGATTCTATCAATTAACTCCTCTAAACCATCGTTCTTCAAAGACCGCACACCGAGACTAAGGGGGTGAGTGAGAGTTTAAAGTAGAAGGTAGCCTAAGAACTTAGATCTACGATGCTTAGCGTTGCTAGGCAAGCTAGCCGGGATCCAGGCCGGCTTGTAGGCGGGCATTAAGCTTATATTTGCTGATTGTTTAAGCAATATGGGGGGTGGGGTTAAATGGAGACTCTAACCGAGGCCATGCAGCTTAGGTTAGAGCGGAGGCCTAGGGTCTACGGCTACCACGTCTACGGCAACTTCATAGACTGTGCTAATAGCGAGATACTAGTGGACGAGGAGGCTTTAAAAGATCTTGTAGTCGAGGCAGCATATATAGGTAATATGAAAGTCCTAGACATTAAATCCTGGAAAATAGGCCTCGGGGTTAGCGTTGTAGCTGTAATACTTGAAAGCCACATAGCAATACACACCTGGCCTGAATACAGGTTTGCAACAGTAGATGTTTACAGTTGTGGAACACACACAAACCCTGTAGCCGCATTCGAACACATTAAATCAACGTTGAAACCAAGGATTGTAGAAAGCGGGGGGTTCGAAAGAGTATTGGAATAGGCTTCAGCCCCAGGGGGTTAGGGCCCCTGGGGCATTTACAAGAAAACTGATTTGTTAAACACCTCGCTCCTCCTCATTAAACCTCTAGGGCTCTCAGGTTGATTCCTAGTGTTAGTTAAAGGGGGGTTTCCCCAACTACAGGGTCTAACACACTACTCTCTGGTGAGGGGATACGGTCTCTACTAGCATCTCACCGGGTCCGGTAGGATAAGTTGTACTCTGAGACAGGGTTAACCCTTCAACCTCCAAGTCCTTTATGTAGAGCAAGCCTCATCTGTCTTCACAACTGGGGCTCTCGCCTTTCATGGCGGGGGGCTGTCAGCTTAGTGGTGTGTTCCTAGGAGGTTTGAAGCTTAACACTTCGAGGCCTCACCCTGCTTTGGGATAGGTGGGTTTGCCGGGTTTTGTCGACTTGTGGTTAGCATACTTTCACTATGGCTCCATCTGGTACCACCTGTACCTTCTTGTTCCTCGCGGTAGCCTCCATAGCCTCCACTTCGCTCCACTGAGTTAGATGGTAGAGTATTGCTTGCTCCGCTCCTGATACCTGTTTTAGGGCATCCTCCACCACTGTGTGCCCTGTTATCCTCGCCTCCTCTCTCATGTTTGATGGCAGGGTGGCTTCATGTATGGCTATATGTGCTTCCTCAGCCTCTCTCCTATATGCTATTGTGGGTCTACTATCGCTGCTAATCACCACCTTTAGCCCAGCGTACTCCGCTACCACTCCTAGGGTCTCCACTGTGTGATCTGCCTCTATAAACCTTATCTTCACATCACCTACGGTTATTTGTGAGCCTAAAGTTACATGGTATACTCTATAGCCTACGCCCTTCCCGGCAGTCACAAGGTCTAAGATGCTCTTCACAAAATCCACTCCTGAAGCTACAGTATACACTTTGAGCTCGGGCTCTCTACTCCTAAAGGTCTTAGTGAATGCAACCATTGGAAGCCCGCATAGATGGTCGTAGTGAGCATGGGTTACTATGAATGATTCAACTTCATCAAGCTTATAGCCAAGTCTTTCAGCAACATTCGGAGCACAACACCCAACATCAACTACCACGGTATAACCACCCATATCAAGGATTACGGAGACCTGCCCTCTAAGAGGGTTTATAGCAGAGCCTGTCCCAGCTAAGACAACCTTAACGCACGACAACACAGGACACCGAGCATAGTATGGTAGGAAGAGGCTTGAATAACCTAAATCCATACAAAGGTTGTAGCAAGAGGCCTCCCGGTATGTGGAGTGAGTTTTTAAACCCTAAGGTTACCTTTTAGGGCTTTGGCGAGGTGGTGTTAGTGTTTGAGAGGAGCCTGGTTGAGGGCGCTTTAAACTACGCTGTTGAAACCCTATCGAGGCTGATAGCCATACCTACGGTGTCTCCCGCTGGGGAGCATTATGAGGAGGCTGCGGAGCTCCTAGCCGGGGAGCTCGAAAGCCTAGGGTTTAACGTTGAGATTCTAAGGGTTCCCGGTGAGTATCAATCATCCAAGTGCCCGGAGGCTAGCGGTAACCCTAGGTTCATAGTCTTCGGTAGGCTTGGTGATGGCGGTAGGAGGTTGCATTTCAACGGCCACTACGATGTTGTTCCTGGAGGCAGTGGGTGGACTGTAACGGATCCCTTCAAGCCTGTTATAAGGGAGGGTAGGCTCTACGGTAGGGGGGCCATAGATATGAAGGGCGGCATAGCCGCCACCCTTGGGGCTTTCAAGCTTCTAAGGAGCTTAGGTTATAAACCAAGGTTAACCCTTGAAGCTGGGTTCGTGCCTGATGAGGAGATTGGTGGTAAGTGTGGTTCAGGCTATCTCATCGAATACATGGGGAGAGCCCCGGACTACGTATTAATACCGGAGCCTAGCGGCCTGAAAGCACCATGGCACGGCCATAGGGGGATCTTATGGGTTACAGTTAAGGTTAAAGGTTTAAGTGCTCACGCCAGCACCCCCTGGCTTGGTAGGAACGCCTTCCTACTAGCATCCCAGGTCGCCCTAGAGCTACAGAGGATGATAAGCTCAACGTACCCGGCTAAGAGATCAAAGTATAAAGTTGAACCTGTAGAGGCATCAATGCCAACAGCGATGATTGGCGGTGTAGCAGGGGTTGTTGGGGGTGGTAAGACGAACCAGGTTCCGGGCGAGTTCATGTTCACGATAGATAGAAGGCTTATACCCGAGGAGAGCGTGGCATACGCACTCGAAGAGCTTAGAACAATGATAGCCTGGGCTACACACCTAGTAGGAGCGGATTACGAGATAAAAGTAGACTACAGCGCGGAACCAGCCATAAACGAGCCAGGGGAGCTATACGAAGCCCTAAGAGAAGCCTCAGAACAAGTAGGTGTTAGAATAGGAGAACCCATAGTGTGCCCTGGAGGGCTTGACATGTGGTACTACACAAAGGCGGGAAGCAAAGCACTAGCATACGGACCAGAATATAGAACAGCACACGCACCAGACGAGCACATAAGCCTAGAGGAGCTAGAGAAGCTAATCCAGATATACGCAAACCTAATAATAACATTAGATAGGAGGGCATAAGAGAAGACGAGAGAAACTTATTAAGCCCGAGCAGACTATAAACTAATACAGGGGAAACCCGCCGTAGCTCAGCGGTAGAGCGCCCGGCTGTAGTGGGACGGGCAAACCTGCACCATCGGGGCCTGCAGGGGGCCACCCGCCTGCAGGCACCGGGTGGTCGGGGGTTCGAATCCCCCCGGCGGGACCATTTCTACCTCCCAGCCTTTCTCAACATGTACGCTGTGTACGCTACGGCTATTGAGAGGGCTGTAAGTGTTACTAAGGTGGCTAGAGCGTTTAAAGCGTTCTGGCTTGCGAACTCTGATATGCCCGGTCTTCTAGCTCTATTCCATATTAGTATTGGTAGTGTGTAGAACCCAGGTCCCGTTGTGAATAGTGTTTTTATGAAGTTTGTGAAGCTTAGGAGGAATGTGATTGCTAGTGCTGCTACTATCCCTGGCATCGCTAGGGGTAGGATTATGTCCTTGAACGTCTGTAGTCTCCCAGCTCCAAGGGTTCTAGCTGCGTCCTCCAGCTCCTCGAACCTGACCCTTGAAACGGTTAGTGTCACGTAGGCGAATGCTAGGTTGAAGGCTGTATGTCCTAGCATTACCGTTAACCACCCCTTCTCTACGCCCAGGTAGGTGAATGCTAGGAATAGTGCTACAGCTTCAGCAACCTCTGGCATGACTATTGGTGGGTAGACGAGCGCATCTACAGCCGTCAACCTCCTACCCCGGACCTGGAGGGCTGCTAGGAGGGCTGTAGAGACGCTTAGGGTTGAGCTCACGATAGCTATCGTTAGGCTGTTCACTAACGCTATGTGGGCTTCACTATCCCTTAGGAGTAGCTGGTACCAGTACGTAGTGAAGCCCTCCCACACCCCTATGTAGGGGCTTGAGTTGAAGCTACTAATCACCATGAAGGCTATCGGTATGTAGAGTAGGAGTGCGATAACATAGGTGTAAACTCTTAGCAGTTGCTTGGAGCTCATAGAAGCCACCCTTTGAACCTCCTGTAGGCTAACACTATGGATAGCACGGAGAGCACGGTAATCACTATGGCTAGAGCTGCACCCCTACCCCAATCGTCACCAGCTAGGATTAGAGTGTATATGAGGGGGCCTACCGTGAACCCCCTAACACCACCTAGTAGTGATGGTATGACGAGCTCTGTGAAGCTCATGAGGAGTACTAGTGCTGAGCCTACGAGGACTCCTGGGACCGCGTAGGGTATTATGATCCTAGTCCATATGTCTAGAGATCCGGCCCCAAGGGTTCTAGCTACATCGACAATATGCGGGGGCATCCTAGCTAGGGATGCGTATACAGGTAGGAGCGTGAAGGGTATGTAGTCGTAGACCATCCCCACCATTAGTGCTAAGAACCCCTCTCTGACACCTACCATGTAGAGGAGGCTTTTCAAAGCCCAAGCTCTTAGTAGGAAGTCTATCCAGAATGGTGTTGTAAAGATAACAAGTAGTAGGATCCTCTCGAAGCCACGAGAGTATAATGCTATGTAGGCGGCTACGGGGAGTGTTAGAGCTAGTGTAGCTAGAACCGTTGTAACAGCTATGCTTAGGCTGTAGAGTATGACGTTAAGGTAGACTGTGTTGGTGATGACGTCTAGGTAGAAGTCTATGGTGAAAACCCCTCTAACCCTATCGTAGAAGCTGTAGTAGACTAGTGCTATGTTGGGAGCGTAGAAGAGTAGGAGTAGAGCTACGACCAGGGGGGCTACGGCTATGACTAGACTACGTTGCACCACTATTAAACCCCCTTACTTCGGAGAGCTTCCATCCAACTCTAACCCTAGAACCCAGGCTGACACCCTGCCTCGCGAACTCCCTCCTAGGCACTAGGAGCTTCAAAGACCTATTGTTAACGTTAACCTCTAAGCCTACAAAAGCCCCCTGAAATACTATGTCCTCCACTACACCCTCATATACTACATCAACATCACCGTTAGGGTTGAGGATTACATCCTCAAACCTTAATGCTACAAGGCCGTCCGAGTCTAAGCCAGCGAACCTTGGGTCTAGAATGTTAGCATCTCCGAAGAACGAGGCTACATACAAGTCCCTCGGGTTCTCGTAGACCTCCCTTGGGGTGCCAACCTGGACTACATAGCCATCCCTCATAACAGCTATTACATCACCTACGGCCATGGCCTCTAGCTGATCGTGGGTTACATAGATCGTCGTTATCCTAAGTGACCTCTGTATCCTCCTAACCTCCTCTAGGAGCCTCTGCTTAACCTTGTAGTCTAGGTGTGCTAGGGGCTCATCTAGTAAGAGCACCTTAGGCTCTATGACGAGAGCTCTAGCAAGTGCAACCCTCTGTTGCTGACCACCGCTAAGCTCCGTAACCCTCCTATTGTAGAAACTCCCATCGAGGCCAACAAGATCTAGAACCTCTCTAACCCTCCTCTCAAGCTCTAAACCCCTTACACCTCTAACCCTAAGCCCGAAGGCGACGTTCTCGAAGACGCTCATGTGCGGGAAGAGTGCTAGATCCTGGAAAACCATCCCAACATCCCTCCTCTCAGCTGGAACCCTTGTATAGTCAACACCGTTAAAGTAAACCCTACCCCTATCAGGCTCTAGGAGGCCTGCTGCGATTTTAAGTAGTGTAGTCTTACCGCAACCGCTTTGGCCTAGGAGTACTGTTATCCTACCCCCAGGGGCTGTTAGAGTAACCCCTCTTAGTGCAATAACAGCTTCATAGCTCTTCCATACATCCTCAAATCTAACTTCGACGCCAGCCACCTCAACCCCCAGTGTTCAGGCTCCCCTTGGCCTTCATATGCTCCAGGCCTTTTTAGGCTATCCTCCTCCTTAGAATATAGTATGTTATTACCGCTGATATCACTATGACGGCTAATACCACAGCGGCTACGGGCATCCACTGTGTTTCAGCCATTACCTCAGTGTGAACCATCGTTATGAGTCTAAGCATCTCCTCGTCGAATACAGGGCTTGGTATTAGCTTCACGCTAGCCGGTGGGTATACCAGGGGGTCTTCTAGGATAGCCTTTAACTCCTCATCCCCACTCTTCTCAGCAACCTCCTCTAACAAGCTCTTCTTAACCGATGACGAGTAGTATACTGCCTTAACGTTCCTAGCTGCTATATCGGGTCTTAGCAGGTAGTCTATGAACATGTGTGCTTCCCTAACATTCCTAGCATCCCTGGGTATCACTAGGAAGTCTACCCAGAAGTACGCTCCATCCTTTGGGGTGACGAACCCTACATTGGGGTTCTCCTCTCTAACAACTAGTACATCACCACTCCAGGCTTGAGCTAGGCATAGCTCCCCCCTCGCTAGAGCTGGCATGTACTTAGCGGCACCCCAGAACCCTATGAGGTAGCCTTTAATCCCCCTAAGATGCTCTATAACCTCCCTCATAACCCTCTCATTCCAGCTACCCCTATCCGCCATATCGTAGCCTAACGCTATCATGGTGGCCTCAACAACATCACTGAACTCCTCTAGCAGGGAAACCCTACCCTTATACCTCTCAAGGAACCTTGGGTCCAGGAACTCTCTCCAGGTTTCAGGTGGTTTCCCGACACACCTTGAATCATAGGCTATCCCCGTAATACCCCACATGTACGGTATAGCGTGATCCTGCCTGGGATCGGCTGGGTGCGAGGCCACTATGGGGTCGAGGTTAGCTATGTTGGGTATAAGGCTTTTATCGAGAGCTCTCACCAAACCCCTCTCTATGGCAAGCCTAACATGGGTATGAGCTATGACTATGACATCGTAGCCACCACCCCCAACGCTAAGCTTAGCCCAAGCCTCCTCAGCAGCCTCATACTCATCGTATACAACCTTAATCCCAGTCTCTCTCGTGAAACCCTCCAAGACACTCTTATCAATGTACTCGCTGTAGTTGTAAACCCTAACAACCCTCTCCTCACCAAAACCAACAACAGGGTGTAGGAGAGTAGCGACAACCAGGCCAAGCAGAAAACCAACCACTAGGCGAGCTGTAAACCCCACACCAGGCCACCAAACAACCCTAGAAAACATAGACCCTATAAGTGTAACATGTCAGCGCTGAGAAACACTAAGACGATACCAGGAGCCATAGAGGGGATCTAGGCGGAGAGGCCGTGGCCATAACCCGCCTTCAGTACTACAGCGGCATTAGACTCAGCGGTCCCCCCAGGGGGCTGCACGGCCCTCATAGCCCCCCAGCCTTGCTCAGCCAGGGTCGGCCGTTTCAACGCATCCCCCGGGTTACTCAACCGGCTACTACCCCCCGGTCACCCAGGGGGTCTCACGGCATCCTCGACATCCCCGGAGGCCGTGTCGTTTCTGTGCCGTTGCCACGGGTGTCACCCGTGCCCCTTACGAGGCCTGGCCTCCGTGTTGAGGGCGGTGTGTCCTCAGGCCCTAGGCCCGTGGGCCGCTGGCCACGGTCTCCCCTATGCCCTCTCCGCATCCTAGGGTAGTTAACTATAGCTTATATGTCTTCACTGCTACTCTCGATTCTCTAGTGGTATTAGAGCTCGGCAAACCCCGCCTTTAAAGGTGGAGGTTCGATGTTATTGGTGTCTAGAGCTCGTCTACCCGTCTACTACGTCCTTCACTATCGCTAGTGTATCCTCGATAATCTCATCTAATCTCTTTCTAGCCCTTATTAGAGTGTAGCTTGCTCCCCTATAATAGTTGGATCCCATCTCTTTAAGAGCTCCAAGGCTCCTTTCAAGCCTCCAGGTTACCTCTCCTAGGTTTACTCCTCTAAGCTCTTGTTCTAGGTAACCTTTCATCTTACGTTTATCGAGGTACCTTGCAATCCTCAGGTCTAATGCTAGTTTCAGGTACTCGTGCAGGTATTTTAATATGTCCTCCTCCCGCAACCTCTCCACCACGGGTTTAAGCTTGAGGATTACGTGGAATTCGGGTTCTGTTATAATAGCGTTATGCCTGTAGCCGAATACATCGTGTGTATCCAGCAGGGTTTCCGGATATTCGAGTCCAAAGCTTATCTCTACTAGAACCTCATCTACTAGGATGTTGGTGTAACCTGTAATGTTCTTAAACACTCTTCTAAGCTCCCTTATAACCTCGTACTCTCTAATCTCAAGGTACTCGTGGAAGGGTCTACCTGTATACCTCATTAGCACAGGGTACCTAAACGGTATCACGAAGGGTAGTAGAGCTCTATCCCTCCCCACATCGTGTTTTAGGATGTAGAGGTTCCTGTTAGCTATCTTAGCGGCCTCCTCTATCTCCATGAATCTAGCGTTTGCGCTCATAACCTCTTCTAGCACTTCACTCTTACTCCTAGCAGGCCTCCTCCACCCCAGGTCTAGGTCGTGGGTGAATCTTGGCATTTCATTGTGTGATGGTAGTATTATGTAGTTGACTACTGAGCCTCCAGCGAGTCTAACATTCTCGCCGAACACCTTCTTGGTAACCCTAGCAACCCTCATTACATGCCATGCTCTTTCAAGCTGTGGGAGTAACTCCCTCCTACTCCTCTCATCCCACACTCCAAGCCTATCGAGGGCCCTCTCCAGGTCATCTACTGGTGCTATAAGCTTGGCTAGCGCTTCTTCATCGATCTCCAGATCGTAATCCCTAAGTTTACGGTTATGCGAGGCCACGGTATCCCCCCGTGGCGCATCAAATGTTTAACCTCCATAGTGCTTCGTTCGCAAAACCATATGATAGTAGTATTGGTAGTTGTTGTTTAAACAACTCCCAGTCTAGGAGCTTGTAGAAGTCTATCCTCGTCCTAACATCGAGTCCAAGCCATGTCTCCATGAAGGCTAGTGTGTTAGATAACCTCTTTAACCCGTTTACCGTACACCTTCTAGCTATCCCGTCTAGGTTGAGCTTGTTAAAGTTCAATAGGATGTCCGCTTCTATGGGGTATAGGGGGTCGTAGCTTAGGATATCCGCTACCGCCTGGTCTTCGCTTGCAACACTACCCCAGCGATCATCCCACCTCCACTCTCTACCCCTGAGGTTCACGAATACCGGGATTGTAACTGGGGTTGTTAACGTGGCTTCACGGTACTCGCTTAGATCCACCCATGTTATCCCCTCTAGTACTGGTTTGCCCTTAAGCGCGATGTCTATGAATGTTAGCTGGCCATGTGGGAGGCCGAACCATGTTTGGATGTATATGTAGGGTTTAGAGACATAGTATGCTGTCTCAGGGAGCTTGGTGAAGAGGGGAGGGTATGCTGTAGGGGAGCTCCCGTAGAATTCAAGAAGCTCTCCTAGAATACAATCCCTCCACTTCAAAGCCTTCTCTGTATCAGCTAGAGCATAGTTACCCCTTTTAACTCTAACAGCTAAACCTCTATCAACAAGCTCCCCTAAAACCCTATGAGTATACCAGGCGTTAAGCTTGAAGACACGGGAGAGCCTTGAAGCACTCACCCCCACACCCCACAATCCGGCCTTAGCAATGTTAGAGTAAATGATACCCCTCAACCTACTACCTCCAACCCTCCTAAAGAAACCATCAACATCAGGGTTCACGTACAACCCCACGAGTATGGGTACAAAGACGAACTTAATAAATTTAATACAGTAACTGTACTATTTTCAACTATCGACTTTAAGGTAGTCTTCTCCACTCAATAGTAACTTTGATACATACTTGCTAGTTATGTAGATAGGGATAGAGTTCTAACACGTTTAAACTCATAAGAACTCCTGTAGAGACGATCTCAACGCTAAGTACATTAAACTATATGGTCTCATATAGGATCGTAGGTTTGTAGAGCTCTCTGGAGTTTTAAATCTTCCGCTAAGTTAAGTTAGGTGTTACTTTAGTTTATGTCGAGAGCTCCCTCAACCTAGAGGATAGCTTATTCAAGATCGGCTTCAAGATCGCTCTTCTCATCTAGCCTGTATTCTCGCTAGGTTTCAATTGGGATCCGCCTTTAAAACTTTACGATATGCCCTTTAAACCCTCATAAACCTCAAGTACAACTTCTTCATTCAGAGCTCCTTGATATGTCTGCAATGGCCTACACGATCTAACCATGATAGCTAGGACGTTAAGGTTAGGGACTCTAGGGTCTCCAGGGAATCTGATTAAACTTAGTCTAGGAGCAGACAAGTCCTTACGGCCTAGCAGGTCCTCCTTGTGCTCACAGCTCTAATGCTGGGGTTACTTAGAGCGATGTTTAAACCTTGGGAGCCCGCCTTTATCCTAGGCGGCCTTCCATTATAGGGACATCAAGGTTCGAGAGGTCTCCTAGCTTTGAGTTCTAGGACTTTGAGCTTTAGAATTAGTTTCCTAAAATATGTGACGAGCCTAAAAGCAGGGGTTACCTAAAGTAGTGGTAGGGTTCTTGAGCCGGCCTAAGTGCGACAACTCAGTTAGCTATAGCCAGTCAAGTCCTAGGGGGAGGTTTCAGAAGTGAACCTAACAGGTTAGCTTCGTTGACGGATAACCCAATGGGGTCTTGTGTTGGCTTGGGTAAGTATGGGATTTGGTGCGGGGGGTGGGATTTGAACCCACGCAGGCCTACGCCAACGGGTCTTAAGCCCGCCCCCTTTGACCTGGCTCGGGCACCCCCGCTCCTCTAGTGTATTTTTAAGGTTCTAGGGCTTT
>Ga0080007_1087408_pt1 | contig 45606 bp, 45 predicted proteins | sample OctOCTMetagenome_FD_69210 | JGI IMG/M metagenome (GOLD analysis project Ga0080007, IMG submission 69210) | Hot spring and microbial mat streamer communities from Octopus Spring Streamers, Yellowstone National Park, USA - OCT_B (SPADES... | ecosystem: Environmental > Aquatic > Thermal springs >...
AAGGGCGGGGTTTCTATGCTGGGGTCTGGGGTGTTAGCCCTCTGGTGGGGGATTATTGTTTTTACCTCAATGATCATCGGGTTGGGGGTACGCTTCGGGGTCTCCCCCCTAGGGACATCGGGGCACACTAACGGGGTGCCCAGCCGAGACATTAACCCCCAAACCCTCAAAACCATACACCTCATCACGCCATAGATATCTGCCTAGAAAGCTTAAAAATACAAGCGTACCCCGCCCTAAAGGATGAGGCTTGCCCAGTTGTTAAGAGCTGAGGAATTTGAGAATCTCACTAAGAGCTTCATCACGTGATAGGGGATAGGGGCCGTGCTTCGGAACCCTGTAAGAAGGATAGATAAGAATTGGAGCTATATCAATGATCTTATACTCCAAATTCCTTCCCCTTAGCTCATCTTCAAGCTCCTCTATAAAGACCCCTCTACCATAAACCGCAGGAGGTTCTAGGGAGACGTCAAAGGGCTTTCCCTCCTAAGAAGGGTCTGACTGGGTCATTCTAAGACCGCATGATGGGCTTGAGCCCATTGCTATAAAGTATAGCTTTTTCCCAAGGGAGTTATATTTCTCTGCAAGATCGCAAACAGCCTTAGCTATTCTCCTGCAATGTCTTCTATAGCCTGTGCTGTCATAGAGCTCTTTAGTAAACCACCATCTCTTGAGACCAACATAGCTAGTCTCGGGGCAGGGTATCTGCACTACCGTGAAGCCGTTATCGATGAGAAATCTATAGAGATCCCATATAGCTCCCCTATGAATAGCTATTCCAGGGGCTCTCACATTCATGTTTAAAGCGCTTTGCATGAGAAAAACAGCCTTATTGCTTCCTAGCAAGCTTATCGCCCTACTTCTATATAGTTACGTAGCATTTATAGCCATATTATGATGAACTAAATAATTTATTTAGATAGAGTTTTCTTCGTATAGTAAATAAAGATTTGCAGTGATCGAAATAGAGATATCACGAGGACAACCAAATTTTATGGCTCTGCACTCCGTGTGTGATCAGCTTGTTTCTTTATTACTATTTAATTACCCTAGAATTCTAAGCAACTCCTCCGGATCTCTGGCTATTGCTAGTTTATCTCTTGAGACTCCACATTTACCAACTTCTCTCAGCAGATCATCGTCCCTTTATTCATTATCTAGGAATAGAATGGGTGTGTTTACCTCTTTAAATGCTGTGAGGTACCAGATCGAGTCTCCTACATAGATCGTGTCTTTCTGATCCACACCGAGAATTCTCATGATGCTTCTAACTACCCTATCCTTCTTTAGAGGTTCCACTACGGGTATGCCCCCGGGTATTATTGCTTCTTTCTCATCGAATATCGGTATGTTTGAATAGGCATTTCTAATACTGAGTTCCCTAGCCACCCTCGATGCTAGTATATTCATGCCACTGCTCACTATAGCTATATGGGCTCCACCCTCGATCGCAAGATCTTTTATCTTATATGAGTGCCCTAGATTTCCACCTTGGAGAATGCCTCCTCAAGCTCCATCCTATATATGGGTCTACCTACCCTCCTTAGCAGGTGCTCTATATCCGCCTTCATCCATTCTTGATAGCTTATCTTCCCCTCACTATATAGGTTGAAATATCTCTCAAATATGCCGTCTTGGGATGATCCAAAGTAGCTGTGCATATATCCCCAAGAACTCTTTATCTTAACTAGGGCACCATCTAGATCTAGGAACAATAACTTGGCCAATATGGCACACTCCGCTTGTCCCTCGATGGTTATTGATTGTCGTTGGTATTCTTTTGTTTTGGATTGCTTTGCCTCTTGATCCACAGGGTTTTTAGCCTTGTGGCATCGGAGGCTTTCACATCCCCTAAAGGGAGCTTAGCGGCATGGGGCTCCCATCTATGCTTGGATCCCCGAAGCCCTTCTGGGCATAGCCCTCATACAGGGCTTCGAGGGCTTTAAAATAGATATTGATCAAGGCAACTGCCTCTCTATGCCATCTATCGTCTCCCTTGCTGCAGATCCCTATTCTATTCTCTCCATACTCTATCGAGGCATTGTGTATTGGGCAGATCTTAGGTGTGTTTCTGGGATCCACCATTAATACCGGCACACCATATTCCCTAGCCTTATCTATTATCGCGTTCAGCTCTCCTTTCAATGCACTCTGATATATCCTATGCCTTAATCGTCTATTCTTATATCTAGCGATCATAACTCTTATATCATCCCCCGAGATCCTCTCAACAACTATTACTCCTCTCACCCTCATAGAGTCTCTTACTATTAGGTTTTGCTGTTTTCATCCTATAATCCTTCTTCTTTCTCTCCTTAAGCTTTTTCATAGCCTTTCTAGCTTCTCTGCTACGTATCCATTTCTTCTCTGAATACTCTCATTCCTATAGCTATAGCCCAGAGTAGTCTTGGTAAGATCTGTCTCGAGGATTACTGCGAGTGCCTCGTAGAGAGTTCTACAGAATTCTCATTATCATCGACAGGCTTAATATTCCCAGGCTTGTAGATCTCGACCTCTTTTTCGAGGGATAGGTGGAAAGCTACTCTCCTATTCTTCCTATCAAGCTTGATCTTTGCATGAGATGTCGGTTTAAGCCTCTTGCCAGTAGCTTGTAGAACTCCTTAGAAGGCTCTAGATCGAGATACACCCAGCCCCTATGGGTATTGATGGCAACGCTTGTGAAGAAAATGTTCTCAACCCCATCTATAGTGATCTTCATTGGGGTTGCTGGTTTCCATACGTGGTCATCGACTAGCCATAGGCTAATACTATTGATCCTAGGTACTAGTTTGCCCTCCATCATTTCTAGATCAATTTGATGCCGAGCCATCTCCCGGGATTTCCTCTATAGAAGTCTCACGAGTTTCTTATTCTTCAGATCCTTTTCCCTGGGTTTAAGTACTTAACGATCTCATTAAAGATCTCTCTAGAGTATTGTCTAGCCTTGTTCCTCCTTAGAGGGGATACCCTTTCAACAGCATCTCGGAATAGGCCATGTATATAGTGGGATGGTATATTTAGATATATATCTCTTAGCTCGTAGTACTTTTCATCCTTAAGCCTATAGTAGCTCTCGATGATCTTTCTAGATGCGTGGGGAGCACATCTCCATACATTCTGTCATATATGTTAAGGATCTCTTCTAATGCCCTGAAATCCCTCCTGGATAATTGCTTTGAGGGTATAACACCTATCTCCTGGCTTTGCAATCCACATCCACTTCTTATCCCTCTTTCTCTTTCCCCTAGCCATTATCCCTAGACTTACTCTCTTTGTCCCTAAACCTCTACTCAAACCAATAATTAATAATAAAGAATATAAAAAGATCTCTACTATCATGAAAAAGAGTTCAGCCCAAAGAATTTTACCTACTAGCATCTTTTCCACTCTATAGGGCTGAATAATTTGGGGTTATGTTTTGTGAATATAGAGGAGGCAAGGCTATGTATCGTAGTAATTTGAGGGTCGCTCGCCAAGGCTTTCAGAGGATTAAGGAAAAGTGCTTATAGGTCTTCGCAATCTCTACTCTGCGGGGCAAAGCCTTCATTAAATAAGGTTAGAGCACAGACCTCCTGAGCTATGTAAGCTTTATTAGGCTTTACAATGTACTATTTAAGGCGATGATCGTATGGGGAATGTCTGCAGATCTATGGATTTTATCGCTCCAACATTCCAAGATCTATGTATTACATGTCCTAGCAGAGGCATGTTCTTCTCAGCAAAATCTGATCTAGAAGCGATAGATAGGAGCTTTCTCATACTTGGAAGCTTTGCTTTCAAAACTCGTTTAAAGTTCTTCAATGAGATCCTTAGGTTTATAACTGAAAAGCCTAGCCCTTTTAAGACGGGGTCAAAGCTAGTTAAATGATTATATCGCTGTGTAAGATGTAGGTGGTTTCTGATGCCTGATAAGGTGTGGATTGTTACGGCATCGATATATGTTTTAGAGAATATATGGAGCTTCTATGTAAGGGGAGATTTAGAGAGGGTTGAAAAGGTAATTGTTGTTGATGAGGGGGACGAGCTAATTCGAAGTAAATCTAGGGGGCTTCTAAGAGATCTCGATGTGGAGTTCCACGGACCTAAGGAGAGAGAAAATTTCTTCAGAACTAGGTATGGATCTTCTTACGAGAGATATCTATCTCTCATACCAGAGAGATCTCATGCAGAGACTAGCTATGGATTCCTCCTAGCCTATGAGGCTGGCGTTGATTACGTGTTAGAGCTTGATGATGATGTATATCCAGAAAATGGATATAGCCTTGTTAGGGATCATATATCGAATTTAAGATCTACAAATGGAAAATACGTTGAATCACCTGGAAAATGGATTAACACTATAGACTTTTTAGTTCTAGACCCAAAAATCGATCTCTTTCCAAGAGGACATCCATATGATCCTTCAACAAGGGTCAGGAGCTATAGATTTAGAATAGCCGATAGCGAGTGTGTGTTAAATATGGGGCTCTGGACTGGCCACCCGGATCTAGATGCCTTAACAATACTCTACCTAGGAGGTCTCGATGGAAGGGCTAGGGTTAGCTCTGTCTCTATAACTGAGAAGAGGATAATCCCAGCTAAGGGTAACTACTTTGCAGTATGCTCTATGAATACATCATTCTCGAGAAAAATAATCCCGGCCTTCTACCAGCTCTATATGAAATATATGGGGATAGATAGATTCGATGATATATGGTCTGGGATCTTTTTGAAGAAGATCGCAGACAGGGTAGGAGATCTCATATGTATTGGCTCCCCTGCTGCGAGACATGTTAAGAGACCTAGATCTGTGTGGAAGGATTTAAGAGCAGAGCTTGAGGGAATGATAATAAACGAGACACTATGGAAAATAGTAGATCAAGCAGAGATAGGTAGTAAAAAGTATGCGGACGCCTATATAGAGCTAGCAGATAACATAGCCAAGAGACTCGGCAATTTTAGAGAGGAGCTTCACAGAAAATTCCTCGAAGCCCAGGTAGATAGGATGAGACTATGGGTCGAAGCTCTTGACAAGCTGGCCTAGCATTTTCTAAATATATCCTATGAAAAGGGAAGTTCCTTAGAGGTATGTGATATTGGATATCGTCCTTTTCTTTGAAATCCATCAACCTATAAGGATCTCCCCTCTAGTAGATGTTCCTCCAGGCCTAGACATAAAGGATCCTAATGTGCTCTTTGAATGGGATCTCAATGAAAAGGTGTTTAAAAGAGTCGCTGAGAGGGTATATATAAAAGCCTCAAAGATCCTCTATAGGGGTTTAAAGGAGAATCCAGAGTTTAAATTCACAATTAGCGTCTCAGGTATCACGCTAGAGCTTATGAGGAGATGGGCGCCTGAGGCTTTAGAGCTTATGAGGAAGATGGCTGAAACCGAGAGGGTCGAGTTCGCAGCTCAGACATACTATCACTCACTAGCATGGCTTATAGATAGAGATGAGTTCATGGAACAGGTTTGGGAGCATGTTAAGATCTTAGATGAGCTGATAGGATATAGACCAACATCTGCTGAGAATAGCGAGTTCATATATAACAACGATATCGGATGCATCTTAGCCTCTATGGGATTCAAAGCAGTTGTTACAGAAGGAGTTGAGTGGATACAGGGTTTTGCTGGATATAACTATGTCTATGAGAACCCTCTCTGCAGTATTAGGTTATTAATTAGAAACTATAGGCTAAGCGATGATATAGGCTTCAGATTTAGCCTCAGAACATGGAATCAATATCCCTTAACAGCTGAGAAATACGCATCATGGCTTGAAGCCTCTCCTGGAGATCTAGTATTTATAGCAATGGATTACGAAACCTTCGGAGAGCACCACTGGCCAGAAACCGGGATCTATGAATTCTTAGAATGGCTTCCAAGGGAGGTTTTAAGAAGATCAAGGCTCAAATTCTCAACAGTTACAGAGGCAGCTACAATGAATAGAGTTAAGGGTGTATACGATGTACCGCCATGGAATACTATAAGCTGGGCGGATGAAAGGGATCTATCGGCGTGGATAGGCAACGAGGTTCAGAAGATAGCGCTTGAAAGGCTAAAAAGTCTTTATAGCTATGCAAGAGCACTTGGCGGAGAAGTCCTCAGACTATGGAGACTCTTCTCCATGACGGATCATTTCTATTATCAGGCAACCAAGACAGGCCCTGCAGGGGAGGTTCACAGCTATTTCAACCCATATAGGAGTCCCTATAGAGCTCAGATAACATATTTAAGGGCTCTTGATATATTTGCTAGATATATAGTTGAGATGGCCAGAAGAGATATATGTGTGTTTCTGGAAAAATTCAAAGCCTTGGATAAATATTGTTTCTACTTCACAGATCAAAGAGGACTCTATATCGGTGTAAGAGCATGTAGCTATATAGAGCTCCTCAATGCTTTAAAAACGCTGCCTAAGAGCATCGTTGAACATCACATGGCAAGGAAGGATATAGAGATATGGCTCAGAGATATATTGTTAGTAGAAGGCGATCTCGAGGATATAAATGAGATATGCGGCATTAAATTCATTTAATAAATAATAAAAATTCTATCTCAAGGCATCTAAAAACTCTACCACTATCTGCACATCTTAAATAATTACTTTACCAGGATCAACTTTGTCTATATATAGACACACCAATTCTGCACCTATATTTTCAAGTTACAATAAGCTATAATATCTTTATACTTTCATATCGCTCGATTTCGATCTTTGATTCTTTTGCTCAGATCTCTAGCCATATCCCCAACCCTTACATACCTCCCCAACCCCGTTCTAATCCCTACCACAGTTACTTGAAGCGGTGTGTATCCGTTCTCTTCTAGAAAGCCTATATCACCCAATATCTCTTCAACATCTCCATCTCTTATTATGGACCCCCGTTTCATAACGATTACCCTATCCGCTACTTCACCTATTAGCTGTAGGTCGTGCGCTATTAAGACTATTGAATGTCCCTCCTCTACTAGTTTTCTGAGGATCTGGAGCATTTGCAGAGATCTCCTATAATCTATTCCTGCAAAAGGCTCATCTAGGATAATTACGTCCGGCTTAATAGCCAATATCGTTGCTATTGCTAGCCTATGTCTCTCGCCAAAGCTCAATATATGTGGGGAAATTGTTAACGGTTTCTTAAGATCTACAGCTTTTAAGGCATATTCGATCCTCTCAGCAATCTCCTCATTACTATAACCCAGCTTCTTGAGACCAGATGCTATCTCCTCATATATAGTTGCCGCAAATATCTGTGAATCAGGGTTTTGGAAAACATAACCAACGTGCCTCGCTATCTTTGACGTGGGTGTTCTCTTAGTATCCATTCCGAGAACCTTTACAAAGCCTCTATTGGGTTTTAGAAGGCCGTTTAGATGCTTTGCAAGTGTTGTCTTCCCAGCCCCATTTTCACCTATTAATCCTATAAATTCCCCTCTAACTATGTTTAGGCTAACACCCCTCAGAGCCCAATCGCTTCCTTGGTTATATCTATACCATAGATCTTTGGCCTCTATAAGCTTATCCAAAACGGTCACCTAGGATCTCCTTAACGGTTTTCACACCTTCATCAACGGTTATTGGGATTCTATGGATTTCTATGCCATCTTCAGCAAGTCTATAGAAAACCTCGCTGATCATGGGAGGTCTAATGCCGATCTTCCTTATAAGATTAGGATTCCCAAATACTTCCCTAGGATCTCCATAAGCTTCTATTCTACCATCATTCATTATAGCAATTTTATCAGCAACCTCAACAGCCCATTCTATTCTATGCTCAACAACAATTGTTGTGATTTCCGCCTCTCTTTTGAGCCTCTCTATTAAGCCTAAGACCTTGGCAGTCCCTATGTGATCTAGCATTGATGTTGGCTCATCAAGGATCAGGATCTTGGGTTTTAGAGCGAGTACAGATGCTATAGCAAGGATCTGTTTCTCGCCAGCTGATAGAGATCTTGGGGATTGTCTAGCCTTCCCCTCAAGCCCTACATATCTTATAACATTCCAGGCCCTAGCCAGGATCTCTTCCCTCGGAAGACCTAGATTCTCTAAACCCATAATCACCTCCTCGATTGCCGTGGGCATTAGAAGCTGAGAATCTGGATTTTGAAAGACAAATCCGATGTTTCTCACAATCTCCTCAGGGCGTAAATTTAGGATCTCTTTTCCAAGCACTTTTATAGATCCCCTTACCTCTCCCCTTATCATGTTTGGTATGATCCCTGCTAATATGTAGAGAAGCGTTGATTTACCGCATCCAGAGGGTCCCATTATTGCTACAAACTCACCCTCTTTAATATCGATATCTATACCCTTCAAAACCCAGTCCTCGGAGAGAGGATATTTAAACCATAGATCTTTAATCTCTATCGCAAGACCCATCTCAGAAGCCCTCTTATAGCGATCTCGGAATAAGGCTATATAGTGAGAAACCCATTACCTTATAGACGGCTATAGAGGCGTATATCGCTATAATTAATATAGATGCCAATGTATCTTTTCTACCCCATTGAATGGGGAAAGCATAGCTTCTAGCCCTCGAATATCCAAAGCCCCTGACCATCAGGGTTATGCTCAGCTCCCATGCAAGGCTCATTATCCTTATAATTAGGGGTATGAAGATAGGGATCATGTTAGAGACTCTTTTAAGAGGGTTCTTGGAATCCACCTCTATACCCCTAGCCTTCTGCACATCCATTATATTCCTGATCTCAGCTATAGCTAGTGTAAGCATTCTAAGCGATAGGAGGAACATAAAGCCAGCTTTATATGGTAACCCTAGCTTCGAAGATACTTGCACAAGATCATATGGCCTTACTGTTGAGAGAAGGATGCTCATAGCAATTACCGGGTTTACTATAAGAAAGAATTTGCCAGTGCCAACTAGAAGCCCTACATTGGTTATCCTTATGCCCGTAAGAGGAAATGTGAAGAGATACTCCCCTGTGTTCTGATAATAGCTAGCCCACATTAGAACAGCTACTAGGAAGAATATGGAACTATAGAGGAATGTTAATAAAAATCTCATTAAAGGCAGCTTAGCAATGATCATTCCTATGAGTAATGAGAAAAAGATCAAGATAGACACTGAACCATCAAATTGACATACTATTGAGGAAAATAATACCATAGCGAACCATAAGATCTTAACCCTAGGATCTAGAGAGTGAATAGGGCTTTTTCTGTCCACATAGAGTCCTAGTTCGCTCATCGTCTTCCACACCTATCCATAATATCTCTCCTAGCTTCTTCCATGTTAATATATAACCTCTCCAGATCTATAGTGAGAAGCTTACCATTTGAAACCACATGTCTTCCGCCGATGAAAACATCTCTAACAGAGAATAATCCGAAATCATATACTAGGCTATAGGACGCCTCATCAGGATCTTCTATGCTAATGGGGATAATAGGTTCTAGAACCACTAGATCTGCCTTGAAGCCCCTTTTAATTATTCCAACATCTTCCCAGCCGAGCGCCTTGGCCCCGTTTATTATTGCGTGTTTCAATAGATCTTGAGGAAGGAGTTTATAGGGAGTTGAATATAGAGATCCCTGTGCAGCTATTGCAACCTTTATTTCGAAGAGTACGTTCATCCAGCCAGCGGTCGCCGGGCCATCTGTTCCCATAGTAATCCTAATCCCCTTCTCGATCATCTCAGCTATTCTAGCAATACCGGATCCCCAGCTCATGATTGTGAAGGGGCAGTATGATATAAAGGGTTTATATCTGGATAGGATCTCGAGATCTGAATTGCTAACATATACAGCATGAGCTAGAAGAGGCTGTGTATCTAAAACCCTTAGGATCTCCAATGCTTCAGCAGGTGTTGTTCCATAGAGTTTTTTAACAATCTCAAGCTCGTCCCTAGATTCTGCAAAATGCATGTGTATCCTAATCTCTCTTTCTCTAGAGACCTCTGAAGCCATTTTAATGGAATCACCAGAGACGGAATATAGAGCGTGGATCCCTATCATACCTTTCACAAGCCCCTCATTCTTGTTGAGTCTAGATGCAAATGATATAGATTCCTCAATCGTATGTTTGGGAGGCCCCTCAAATAACTCTATAACTCCGAGGGAGAGAGAAGCCCTTATCCCTATCTCTTCACATGCTTTCACAACCTCATCTTCATAGAAATACATATCACCAAATAGCGTTATCCCGTTTAAGAGCATCTCTGCTATCCCAGCTATAGCTCCTGCATAAATATGATAGGGCTTTAAGCATGATTCAAGTCTCCAGATTTCTTTAAGCCATGATATCCCAGTACGCCTTATCGATATCCCCTTAAAGATATACATTGGAATATGATTGTGGGTATTGACTAGTCCAGGTATAACAAGGCTTCTACTAGATCCAAAAACTTCTTCCAATCCATATTCTAACCCCTTTTCATAGCTCGTAACATCCTCAATTACACCTTTCTTAACATCAAAAACAACGATCCCATCTTTTATAAAGGGTCTCTCTGGATCTAATGTGAATATCCTACCTCTAACTCCTATTAGGCTCATGGAATTCCCCTTAAACTTTTATCCCTTGATGGCTACTCTATCTTTCCAATAAAGCCCTCTCATCTTGATCGGTTGATACAATATGTAGCCAAGTATAGGAGTTATTGTTAGAGTTACAATGCAGTTGTTAAATATAACCCATGGGGCAAACCACCCCCATATCAGGGGTCTTGGGAGCCCTATTACAGGCTCTAACAGATCTAGCCACCAAGAGATGTAGAGAGATACCCATATAGAGCCTATAATGCCTCCCCATATATAATATTCTATGAGGCTTCTAGGCGTTCTGAACGAATGATCTTTCATGAGTTTATAGGGAACCCATGCTATTATAAAATTGCCTATAAAGCCTCCTATACTTCCTATGCTTAGATAGCCTGTAAGGGCATCTGCTATGAAGTTGCCAATTGCAACACCAAGGGCTCCTGGAACGCCGAAGAGTATACCGAAGAGAGGCGCCAAGGCATTTCCGGGCCTAACCCATGTGAATCCAGGTATAATTGGTATTCCCCCTGTTGCTGCTAGTGCTCCTCCATAGAGTGCCGCACAGAGAGCTGTTATAGACACATCAACAGCGTCCCATCTAAGCTCCTGCCTAATGATTCTAAAGCCTAAGACCGTTCTACCGCTGATCTCTAGGAAAAACACTATAGTCCCGATAACCCATAGCACCCCTCCCACAGCGAACAAGAAGTCCCTTCCAAGGACTATAAAGGGCTGGGTTATAAGCCATTTACTAGCTGCATCAGGAGAGATCCCCTTGCTAACTATATCATACGCTATAAATACAAATAGAGCTATAAATAGAACAGCAATGACTATACCTATAGACCACAGGGCCGTCCCAGGCCTACTCACCATGATCACCTCCTTATTCTCCTATAAACATATACGAAGATCCCTACACCAACTAGGAATAATAAGAATCCAAGGATGGTGGTCATAGCAGGAGCAATGGTACTTTGGGCAAGACCCCCAGTTGGTGAGTAAAAACCGCTATATTTATATATAGCATATAAGGCCATACCAAATAGCCATAGTCCCCCCACAGAAAGCGCTGCTAGCCATCCTCTAACCCGTATAAAGGCCATTACTATCCCTGCTATTATAATAGCTAAACCTATCGAGATCAAGAGTATTTCGTACTGGTTCATCAGAAATACCCCTGATAATATATATTTACAAATTTATATGCTTTTGATCTATTGATCTTCATAGGCCTACTTTCATATATTTGCATAAAAAATTCAAAAACGAGCGTTATTGTTTATAGCACATGCTAGTTAATATGTCTCTCTCAATATGGTTCCCTAATCCTTGGATGAAAGATAGACCCCCATTTCCATGTGCTATGCTGGCAGATCTTAGAACCATATTTGGTTTTCCATTTTATTATAAATATAAAATGATCTCTCGTTCTCGAGGCAATACATAAGCTTAAGAGGATTATAAGGTAGGCCTAGATGAATGACTCATCAAAAATGTTAAGTGTGAAACCAAACAATATTATAAATGATAATAAAAGAGCTATATTTCGAAAGACTAGCTATATATGAGAAAAACTGGGTGCAACATCCTGTTTAGGTGAGATCATCTTACCAGGGCTTCCATTCTATTTCGCACTGGCTACCGTGTTGATCTAGACATCTCTAAAGTCATCCCAAGATAGAGACTTTTATTGATACGCAACAATCCAATCGTGGATCTTTGCAACAATATATCCTAAGCTTCTATAGACTTTTATAGCTGGCTCATTATTTGCTTCAACATGCAAAGACGCTATGGCCCCAGATACGATGGCCTCTCTAGTTATTGCCGATGTTGCTGCCTTAGCATATCCTCTACCCCTATATTCCGGCCTTGTATATACATCGCCGATCATGTGTATCTCCTCTAGCGTTATGTACCTAGACGCTGTAGATACTAGCTTTCCATCTACTATAACTCCATAATACCTCCTCTTCTTAAGGATCTCTCTAGCCTCTTCCTGGTTCAGAGTTTGTCCTCTAGATCTTCTGAGTTCGAGGAAGAGCTCTGAGTGATGAGGCCTAAGCCTTACCGCTAGCTCCTCTTTATCGTTTGGCGAGAATGTATCTTCAGTACAGATCATATTATAGAATGTTCTTTTCTCTACCCTATTATACCCGATCTCCTTGAGTTTCCGTATTACCAGCTCTATGTGTTCTTCTTCATTCTCATATAGATGTGTATATGCCACTCTATCCGGCTGGATCTTCAGTCTTGAAATTAGCTCTCTAGCAGGTCTCCACAGATGAATCCCATATAGCCTTGGACCTCTCCATATGAGTATATACGATTCAATCTCGTTGTTTGAAGCGCCCAGAATAATATCTATATTTCTGAACTCATGAACCAGATCATATACCAGGTAGCAGTGAGGAGGAAGGGGATCTTTCTTATAGAGATCTGTTAGAGAGGCTATAAGATCTTTATAGTTGTGAAGAGCGTCCCATAGGGTGATTATTCGCATTATTCCTCCCTATTTCGATATATACAATTCATCGAGGATCTGCTTCTGCTCTTGCTAACAGATCTTAGAGCCTGGGCTAGGTTCCCCATCTATAGTCAGTATAAATGGTCTCTCATCTTTTCCACAGCCTGCCGCTAGGATCATGCCCTCACTAATATATCCTCTTATTGTTTTTGGTTTCAGATTTGCCACCACAACAACTCTTTTCCCCACTAACTTATCTGGCTCGTACCACTTGCCAATTCCAGCTATAATTTGTCTCTCACCCATCGGGCCTAAATCTACTATAAGCCTTAGAAGACTTGTGCCCTCTACTCTTGAAGCGTTTTTAACAACACCTACCCTCAGATCTATCTTTGAGAACTCATCTATAGAGATTTCCTGCATATAATCATCATCTCTTCTCTACACAGTTATTGTCTCGCCAGGTCTCATGATCCTTACCTCAGTTTTTAGCCCCTTCTTACGTACTAGATCTACTAGCTCGTTAGGATCCGCCTTAATAAGTGGGAATGTATTGTAGTGCATAGGTATAACGATCTCGACGCCTAGAAGCTCTACAGCTTTAGCAGCCTCTCTAACGCCCATTGTAAAGTGCCCCCCTATCGGGAGCAAAGCAATTCTGGGGCTGTAGAGCTCCCTTATAAGGGCCATATCGCTGAATACTCCTGTATCACCAGCATGGTAGATGCTATCCTCTCTACTCTTGATAACAACCCCAGTTGGAGATCCTTTTGAAGAGCTATGCATAGCCGGGGTCAGATATATTGTGATTCCTTCAAGAGATATTGGGCCACCTATATTCGCACCAACAGCCCTTTCCCTGGCACCTGCTTCAGAAGCTATGTGATCTGCAAGCTCATAGATAGCAACAAGCTTCGCATTCACACTCCTCCTAAGGATCCTAACCGTATCCCCCACATGATCCCCGTGATCGTGTGTTACTACTATATAATCAGGTTCTGGGATCTTGTCGATGCTTATAGGTGATAGAGGGTTCGAAATCCAAGGATCTATTAAGATCTTCTTTCCAGAGGTCTCGATCAGGAAAGCCGCATGCCCATACCAGGTTATTCTTGCCATCCATAGCCACCACTATAAATGTCATAAGCAATGATAAAAATAATGCTCAATTCTTAAAACGGTCTCTCCAACTTCTAAAGCCAATATAAATATTGTTATAGGTTCTTACTAAGTGGGCGCTATGGCTGATATAGTAGATCCTCTGACATCGCTGCTGATCATGATATCCATCTCGGGAGCTATGGCTATGATCCTTAGGAGGGTTGGTTTTAGCACCGTAGTTGGCTATATCCTTGGAGGGATCTTGGGATCATTGATCGGTGCCCCTGTAGAGGTTTCTCCATTAATAGCGCAGCTTGGGTTGATCCTACTTGGATTCGAGATTGGCGCTGAGATCGGTGGGAGAAAGGCTTTGGGATCCTTTAGGCAGGCCCTTATAATCGAGATAATATCTATGTCCCTAATATATATCCTCACAGGATTAGTCTCAGCAATCCTTAGGTTAGGGTTTATAGGCCATATACTACTCTTTCTAATAGCAATTAATACATCTACTGGCATATTATACAAGGTTATCCATGGAAGGGTTAGCGAGGATGTAAGATCTCTTCTCCTTGCATCATGTGTGATAGAGGATACAGTTGCGATATCCGGTTTAGCTGTATTTATAGCTGTTAAGGATATAGCCAACCCTATAGATTTAATTCTATCTATAGGAAAGGTGGGGTTTTTAGCAGTCATGGCATTTCTCATAGGAGTATATGCCTTTAAAATGCTTGGCAAAAAACTCAGTGATCTCGAGATGTTACCCATAATAGCGATTTCAGCTGCATTGGCATATTACGTTACATTTGGAATAATCGGGGTTAGTCAGCTGCTAGGCACCTTCATAGCAGGTTTTGCATTAGCAAGAGCCGTGGATCTTGGAAGAGCTATGACTCAGCTGGGAGGTCTCAGAGAATTGGGACTCCTCCTCTACTTCTCCTCGCTGGGAGGAGTGATTCCACAGCTGGAGGGTGGAGAGCTCACGATAATACCTGCTCTCATAGCTTTGGTGATGATAGTAGTTATTATAAAGTTTGTTGCCTTCTCAACAGCCCTTTGGATGCTGGGGCTTGAAAGACACGAATCTATTAAGGCTGCGCTATATATGACATCTATTAGTGAGCTTGGGATCATAATATCCTCTCAAGCCTATGAGTCCAAGCTTATAGGCTCATCATATGTTATGTTAGCTACATATGTTGTTCTTATATCGGCGATCATATCTTCAATAGCGGTGAAATTTGAAAATAAAGTTGTCATGGGGATCTACTATTTGATTCCTAATAAAGTGGAAGAAATAGCAAGGCAATATCTATCCAGGGTAAGATATGTTTTAGCTATAAGAGCACATGGATTAATGGTCTTCCTATATGGATTTATATTCATGGTCTTCATAGCAGTTGCAATAGATATAGCTATAAGCCTCCTAAGATATCTGCCAGAGTTTCTACTTCAATATGGTCTAATACTATCTGTGATAATAAGCACAGCATTCATTTTCTCGATACCATATTTCACATGGAAATCTTATAAAGATAAATTAGATAAGGATCCGCCAGCTAAGGCATATGTGGAAAAAATAATTGGCATAAATATATCGATGCTCTTAGCGATATTCGGCATATTTCTGGAGGCATATATTGTTAACAGGATAGTCTCAGGGCATCAAGTAGATATAGGGGGTATCCAGGGACACATAATATATATAGTAATTTCTATACTTATAATACTATATATACTCAGGAATATATATTATTCTATCTCAAGAATATATATAAGAGGTTGATTATAGAATTATTATTAATGAGATCGTGGATGTAAAACCTATTATTGTTGGATCATCAGATTACTCTTCATGCTTAGATATATATTTATGAACTTTTTTGGAGTTAAATATATATTTTATGAGATACATCATGTGGATGGGGTTTGTAGGATATGGGTGGGGAGGTAAAGATCCTTGGAGAGGCTCTTCCATTCGAGGAAAGGATAGAGATGCCTAACTGGATTAGCAGGCACACAAAGGTTGAGAGCTATTGGGAGATGCATAGGAAGTCTCTACAGGATTATGAGAATTTCTGGGCATCTATCGCTAAGGAGCTAGATTGGTTCGCACCATTTGAGAAGGTCGTTGAGAAGGGCGACTATCCCTATGTCTATAGGTGGTTCCCAGGTGGAAAGATAAACATATCCTATCTAGCTCTTGACAGGCATGTAGCTGGATGGAGGAAGAATAAGGTTGCATATATATGGGAGGGAGAGCCTGTTGATGGCAGCGGGAATCCCAGGGAGGTCAGGAAGTTAACATATTATGATCTCTGGAGGGAGGTGAATAGGGTAGCATATATACTTTCAAGGAACTTCGGGCTTAGGAAGGGGGATAGGATAGCTATATATCTCCCAATGATCCCAGAGCTTCCAATATTCATGTTAGCAGCAGCTAGGCTTGGAGTAATATTCACAGTAGTCTTCGCAGGCTTCACAGCGGAGAATCTGGCGATAAGGGCCAGGGATCTTGGTGCAACGCTTCTTGTAACAGCTGATGGCTTCTATAGAAGGGGTAAGATTATAAGGCTAAAGGATATAGCTGATAAGGCCCTTGAATCGGTGCCCAGCATCAGAAATGTTATTGTTGTGAGAAGGCTTAGCCTCAATGTAAACATGGTTGATGGGAGGGACTTCTGGCTTGACGAGCTGTTGAGAGGGGTTCCAGCTAATGCATATATAGAGCCTACAAGGCTTGAAAGCGATCACCCGCTGTATGTTCTATACACTTCAGGCACTACGGGGAAGCCTAAGGGAATTATACATGATCACGGAGGCTATTCAGTGCTTCTGCATGCAACTATGAAGTGGGTCTTCGATGTGAGAGACGATGATATATACTTCTGCACAGCAGACATAGGCTGGGTTACAGGGCATAGCTACATAGTATTTGGCCCCCTAATAGAGGGACTAACAACCGTGTTCTACGAGGGGGCCCCCGACTATCCTGCCCCAGATAGGTGGTGGTCAATAGTGGAGAGATACGGAGTATCCATACTCTATACAACACCAACTGCTGTGAGAATGCTCATGAGATATGGGGATGAGTATGTGAAAAAACACGATAGATCCACTCTAAGGCTTATTCACAGCGTTGGAGAGCCTATAAACCCCTCGGCGTGGAGGTGGCTCTACGAAGTTGTGTGTGAGAAGAGATGCCCCACAGGATCTACTTGGTGGATGACGGAAACAGGGGGGATATTGATAAGCATTGCCCCAGGCCTATCCCTGGTTCCTATAAAGCCTGGAACCAATGGCCCGCCCCTGCCAGGTGTTGATGCCGATGTCGTTGATGAGAGTGGAAACCCTGTAGAGCCCGGCAAGAAGGGCTTTCTAGTTATTAAAAGACCGTTCCCTGGTATGCCAGCTCCGCCAACTGGTATGTGGGGTGATCCAGAGGGATATAGGAGGATATATTTCGAGAGAATACCTGGCAAGAGCTATTTCTTCACAGGAGACTATGCTGTGAGGGATAACGATGGATATATATGGGTTATCGGAAGGGCTGATGAGGTGCTCAAGGTAGCCGGGCATAGGATAGGGACATATGAGTTAGAATCGGCCTTGGTATCGCATAAAGCGGTTGCAGAGGCAGCCGTTGTGGGAGTGCCGGATCCTGTTAAGGGTGAGGTGCCAATAGCGTATGTTGTTCTAAAGGAGGGTTATCAGCCCAGCAAGGAGCTTGTGGAAGAGCTGAAGGAGTGGGTTAGAAGCAATTACGGCCCTATAGCGGTTCCAAGCAACATATTCTTTGTCACCAAGCTCCCCAAGACTAGAAGTGGTAAGATTATGAGGAGACTTGTTAAAGCTGTGGCCATGGGATCACCGCTGGGAGACATAACCACTCTAGAGGATGAAGCGGCTGTAGAAGAGGTTAAAAAAGCATATGAGGAGTTCGTAAAATCCCTTGGAAGGGGCTAGGCAGACGACTCTGTGGGGAGACCAGCTGTTTTCCACTCCAGCAGCCCGCCAACGAACCTATATACATTGGTTCTCCCAAGCTCTGCGAGTTTTCTAGCAGCTACAAGGGAGGCTGTGCACGAATAGTTTGTGCAATACACTATAACCGGTTTGTCTGCCGGTATCTCTGGTAATCTCTTCTCTATCTCGCTAGCAGGTATATTTATAGCCCCCTTTATATGCTCTTTTGCATAGCTCTTCGGCTCTCTAACATCTATTATTAACCCGCCTTGTTTTAAGAGCTCCAAAACCCTTTTATAGTCGACCTCCTCATATCTCCCCTGCATCATCTCACCTTCGTAAATAAACTAAAGCGCTTATAAGCTAAGCATATACGCTGACCTTCTCCCCGCCCTAGAAGGTGAGACTACCAGTTGTAATTGCCCATGCCCTTTAGGTGCTAATCTCACAATGGCTTTTATGGCGGTTATATGTTCATCAGGGGCTTTTTAACAAATCTTATGGCTCGTTAAGCAGAATGTTAAGAAATATAGCTATCATATTGCCATTACGAATAAAGGGCAGATCTAACCTATAGTAAATATTCAAAGACAGCTTCATCTATAGCGTTTTTAACCCTCCAACTACCTCTTATATTTGAATTGAACTGGAAAATACAAGAGGTGATACTGTTTGAGAAAAAGCTTGAATCAGATTGGGAGGGAAATTAGGTTAAAAAAAGTTTTGAGGAATAATAGAGCTTTGATCTTTGCATTTGACCATGGAGTAGAACATGGCCCTAAAGTTTTTCCTGAAGAGAAAATCGATCCTAGGGTGATTATTCGTGAAGCGGTCGAGGCCGAGGTAGACGCTATAATGACAACTCTAGGTATAGCATCAATGACATATGATATATGGGGTGGACGTGTTCCTCTAATTATGAAGTTAACTAGTAAAACGAATCTGAGGCCAGAGCAGCAGAGACTATTGCAAAGCGTTTTTGGATACGTGAGAGACGCGGTAGCTATAGGTGCTGATGCTGTTGCAGCAACTGTTTATTGGGGCAGCGAGTATGAAGATTCTATGCTTAACACCTGGTTTACTATAAGATCTACAGCTGAGAGATTCGGTTTACCGGTTCTTCAATTAGCCTATCCGAGGGGTTCTGCTATAAAAAACATGTATGATAAAGAAGTGGTTAAATATGGTGTGAGAGCTGCTATAGAGAGCGGGGCTGACATTATAAAGACTTATTACACGGGCTCGGAAGAAAGTTTTAGAGAGGTAGTTAAGGTAGCTGCAGGAATACCTATACTTATGAGTGGTGGGGCTACTAGAGAGAAGCCTGTGGATTTCTTGAGAGACGTTAAGTCAGTTATGAGAGCAGGTGCCAACGGAGCTGTTGTTGGTAGAAATATATTTCAGCACAAGGATCCCAAAGCAATGATTAGAGCCTTAAAACTAATTATTCATGAAGATAAAGAAGTAGAAGAAGTAGCGAAACTAGTTGAGTAAATATTTTATAAATACTATATGAAAGGGAGACGCTATGAAGGATCTCCAAAAGAGGATAGATGTAATAGCTGTTGGACATGCTCTCGTCGATATAAGAATAAAGGTTAGCGAGTTTCCAAAGCCTGATCAGGAGAGCCCCATATTGAGAACTAAATGGGGAGCAGGAGGATCTGCTGTGAACGTCTCGATCGCTGTAAAGAGGCTAGGCATGGATAGCGGGATAATCGCTAAAATAGGTTTTGATAGCTTTGGGCGGATAATAGTTGATGAGCTACTGAAGGAAGGTATAGACATAAAAGGCCTTAGAATCTCGCTGGGAGATACAGGTTTTAGTGTAGTGGCTATAGATCCTCAAGGAGAGATAACAATGTATGGCTACAAAGGTTCTGCAGAGGATCTAAAACCTGAAGAAATAGATGAGGATCTGATTAAGGAGTCTAAATACATTCATATAGCCAGCCTAAGAATAGATACATCGATTAAGGCTCTCGAGCTAGCCAAGAAATATGGATTAACATCTTCATGGGACCCTGGGAGGGTTTTATCCAGAAGAGGCCTATCAGAGTTAAAAAAGATTCTCGAGATAAGCGACATAGTTCTATTGAATAGCCAAGAGGCCTATTACATAACTAATGAAAATGACTATAAAAGAGCTGCGGATATAATAAAAGATCTAGGCCCTGAAATCGTGGTTATTAAATTGGGTAGAGAAGGCTCTTACATAAGAACTAAAGATTCTTCTGAATACATACCAGCTTTTCAAATAACAAATCCAGTTGATACTACAGGAGCAGGCGACGCATACGCAGCTGGCTTCATAACGAGTCTGTTGAGAGGATATACAATTAAAAAAGCTGCTATATATGCTAGTGCAGTAGCGGCTCTTAAGATAATGAGACTAGGCTCTCACGAAGCGCCCTCCCACGATGAAGTAATTAAATTTATATGGGATAGAATACCCTCCTTCTAAATAAACCAGGCTGATTACCAGCATTGCTATGATCCTTTCTAGCTATATAGCTAGACTTCCTATTTTATGAATTTTTATGAATCCGAGCAGTATAAGGGCTTAAGATCCCTGATGGAGTTGCGTTAACCCACAGATCTCTCCCCATCCTCGAGGGCTTAAGCTCCTAGCTATAGTACTAAACACGCCTAGGGGATCACTTGCGGATTAGACGAGCTTAAGCTTTGATGGGATAGACGCGATATAAGTATGTAATCACGTAGAGATCAATATAGCTAGGCCATGCGTGCGCTCTCTCTAGAAACTCTGAATCTAGGATCTATAACGTCGTTAAGACCATCGCCAATCAGATCTATCAACATAATAATGGCGACTAAAAATGCTGAGGGTAATGCTGCATACCACCAATCTCTATCTAGATAGAGAAAACCTCCTCTTACAATATCTTACAATACCTCCTAGGCTAGTGATAGGGTATGGAGCGCTGAGACCTAAGAAGCTTAGCCCAGACTCGAGTGTTATAGCGGTGCTAAGTGTCAATGTGAACTATGTGATCAATATTGATGCCGAACGAGGGATCAGATGTTTACGCATAATCCATAGCTTGCTAGCACCTATCGCTCTCACAACTTCTATTAATTAGCTGGACATAATACCTATAACGGTTCCCCTCACAAGTCTTACAACTATAGGTGACCCGATTATCCCAATTGCTATAGAGGCGATCAAGGGTTTCTGACCATATGTATCACTTATAAAGTGCACGGATACAAATGTTTGGAAGGATAGGAGAGCATCTATAACTCTTGTTATAGTCTCATCAATACCTGACGCCCTATAGAACCCTGCTTCAAGATCTATAGGCACCCCTGGGAGGAATGCTATGATTGTTTTCAGCACCGAAATATATAGAGATATAAGAATGTAGGAATATCCTTGAAAGCAATCCCCCACAACGCATCAATTCCTATTGGATGCTCCATCGAAGGCAGGCTCAAGGGTTTAGAAACCCTCCAAAGATCGAGATCGCTATTACGGTAACTATAACAACTGGTTTTTTAATACATACCTAAATCTCGGAATCTCCATTAAGGCATCAATTCATCTTATTGGGAGTTTATAATTCGAGTAACCGCCATCTTGATTAAATGACTCAAAGTTATTAACGGTTTATCCTCTCAAAATCCTAATCGCCTCTCTCATCCTCTCCACCGGATCGTGATGCTTTGTTATCCATCCTCCAATCACTATTATAGATGCTCCAATGCTGGCCATCCTCTTTATAGATTCGCCTCTTATCCCTCCAGCTACAGCTACTCTGAAGCCTCTTTCTACAGCTTCTATAATAATTTTTTCGAGAGCTTCAACGGTTATGCCTCTTCTCCTCTGTACATCAACTCCTACATGTATAACTAATATATCTGGATCTAGAATCCTCAGCTCCTCAGCCCTTTTCAAAGGATCTTGGATGTGGATCATATCAACCCAGGCTGAGAGATCAAGATCTCTGGCTCTCGAAATAGTCTCTTGGATAACCTCATCGCTGGATAGCGCGAGAACGCTCATGGCATCCCCACCAGCTTTTGCAACGATCTCAGCCTCCAGACCTCCGGCATCGGTTGTTTTAGTGTCTACCATCACAATAGAGCCTTCTGCTAACTCCCTTATCCTGGAAATCGATGTTGATCCATATGCCTTTAAAAGGGGTGTCCCAACCTCTACTATGTCAAAACCCACCTTAGCCGCGTCTCTAGCGATCCTCGACGCAAGATCTAGATCCACAATGTCTAAGGCTACTTGTAGAAGAGGACCTTGAGAGATCTTTTTAAGGAGATCTTCCCTAGACATTATAGGGCCCATAATAGAAAGAGAGTTTCAAGAATTTATCTCCCACACATACCGGTAATAGCTAATATCGAAGAGATCTACATAATTTAGAATAGATATATGCTAGCTAGGGCTGTTCCACACCCTCCTCGGAGATCTTCTTCAACTGCCTTATATACATCTCGAGGAGCTCTTTCTCTGTAGTTGCATCCTCGGGCCTCTTATCAGGTCTCCACCTTATGAACCTGGGGAACCTTATGGATATACCTGCCCCTTTCCTCACAGAGTCTTTGCAACATGTATGCAGTGGTGAGAGAGTTAACTCAGCACCTATTACCTCCATTACCAGCTGTGGAACCACCCAGACATCTGGTTCTATATCTGACACCACCCTAGGATGTCTATGATTTATGATTAGAGGTTGAAGCATCTTATTCATCTCAGCTAGATCCTGGTCTGTAAATCCTGTGCCAACTTTGCAGACAGTTTTGAAAACATCGTTCTGAGGATCATATGCTGCTAGGAGCACCGTTCCGAAGAGACCCGCCCTCCTTCCCCTGCCATAAAAGGCTCCTACAATAACTAGGTCAACGCTATCTATCATCTCGCTCTTATAATCCCTCTTATACTTGATCCAGAGCCATCCTCTCGCACCAGCCTGGTATATAGCCCTCTGATGTATAGCTTTAGCAACAATACCTTCACACCCCTCTTCGAGGGCCTTTAGGAAGAATCTATCTAGCTCTTCTGGATCATCTGTAACTATATAATTTGCTATTGAGAAGCTCTGGCTTTGCTCCACTATTCTCTCCAGAATCTCCCTCCTCTGCGGCAGAGGAACCCCAGTTAGATCTTGTCCGTCTACATATAGAGCGTCGAAGAGCCTCACAACAACTGGGTACTTCTTGGCTATATCGCTTATATCATGTTTCCTCTTTCTATGCATGAGCTCTTGGAAGGGCCTCATATCACCTGTCTCTGGATCTATTGCTACTATCTCTCCCTCTATTATTGCCTCCTTAGCCTTAACATGTTTATTAACCATCTCAACAACATCGGGATATTGGTGGGTTATGTTTTCCAGTCTTCTCGAGAATATATATACCTGATCGCCTTTCTTATGGATCTGGGCCCTCTCACCATCATATTTATACTCAGCAATAGCCTTTCCACCGACCTTCTCTAGGATCTCTCTCGCATTGTCCAACCTCTCAGCCAGCATAGGCCTGATAGGTATTCCCACCTCTGGTGTCAGCTCTTTGAGGGCTTCAATACCTCTTTTAGCTAGTATGAAGGCTATATTACCTAGATCCGCTCTTATATTATATGCCCTCTCAACAATAGATCTCATAGCATCGCTTCCACTGAAGGCTATTGCCAGCGCATCCATTATAGTTGCATCTCCTACCCCCAGCCTTAGGTTTCCCTCAACGAGTCTCACTATATATTTAGCCTCTTTAGGAGAGGCGTCTTGGAGAAGAGATACTAGGATCTTTATCTTAAGATCCCTCGATCCCTCGCCAACAAGCTTAGCAATCTTCGCCAATGAATTATAAACTTCAGAAACACTTAGCTTCCTAGCCTGCTTACCCATGAAAGCTGTTAGACCCCCACCTTGTACCCTTTTAACAGCCTTTAGGTACTCGGCAACTTTTCCAAGATCTCCTTGCTTTTTATAGAGCCTCTCAACCTCAGCCTCCGGTATGGAGAGAGATAGGGAGATTGCCTTGATCAGGAGCTTCTCGCCAACACCTAGCTCAGGTTCCCCCCTCCACTGAGGCCATAGCTCGCCCTGGACTAGGTAGACAACCTTATCTATATCCTCGGGATCAGCTTTTTTAAATAGATCTGTGAGTATGGCTATAAGCTGGAGCCTACTACTAGTAGTCTCAAGCCTCTCAAAAACCTCTGCAAGTGTCTCGAATAGCATAGCCCTACCTACTATACGATTTATTTCGGCTCTATATATTATTCTAAAGGTCTACCAAAGGCTATAAGATCTTCTCTTTAACACCTCTAAAGCATTCCCAAGATCTTCAGCCCGGATCTTAGCTATCCCAAGCGATGCATGACCCCCAATGCTTATAGCTATCCCTTCCTCGCTAAGGATTCTGACTACCTTATAGGCTTTTCTAGGATATTTAACTATTAATAGAATGTGATCGCCATCCCTGCTTCTCACACAGAGGATAACTGGTGCTCTTAGCCTCCTATAAATAGCTGAAGCAAGCGCGCTCGCCCCTCTCTCCCTCCACCTATTTCTCGCATCTATATACTTGAAGATCCCCAACTTCTGGGAAGATATAGCTAGCATGTTAGCCTCATCCTTAATCCTTCTCTCAGCCTCCTCAGCTATTCTCATTATCTCACCCATAGATTCGCCTATAAGCGGATGTTGAAGAAGAGTTGGTGAGGATATCCACTCTACAGCCCTCCTCCACAGGCTAGGATCCCTCCTATGTGTAAGAGCCTTAGAGATGCTCGAGACGGCCTTAAACAGGCTGGACATCTCCTTTGGAACCCTTGCACCACGATCCATGAGATCTACTGCCTCCACAAAAGACTTCAGCCTTTCATTAGGGTTATATCCTATAGCTACTACCCTGTCAAGAGCTATTCTCGATGCTGGCACATAGCCTATGAGAGGCTCGTCAACTACTTCATAAAGGATCTCTATATACTCGTGGGAAGATATATGGTGATCTATGTATATTATTTTCGTATACTTACATCTCTCCTTATATCCTTTAATCTTCTCTAACATAGGATCTATTATGGGTATATCTACAACAACGATAGCATCGTAGCAAGAGATCTCGGTAAATCTAAGGGAAAGTCTATAAGGCTCTGCAGGCTCCAGATCGACTAGAGCTTCACCTCTAATAGGATATACATTCCCATATTTCTGAGAATTAGTTATAACAGCAGACGCTATTATTCCATCAGCATCCCAATCCCCAAATATAGCTACCCTCGAAATGCTGTTATTAGCCCTTATACCCTCCAATAGTGTGCTCCCTCACATTAGCTTTGAAGGAGGAATAATATTTTTATACTGAAAGTCTTGCCCTTCAAGGCGGGAAGGAGGTCAACTTAGAAAAGGAGCCTTACAACTGAAAGCCTCGCCCTTCAGGGCGGGGATGGTTATGGTTTTATTAGCTTTCTAGAGTTTTGATCGTTTTTGGAGGGGCTCTATGGCTTCTGGCGGTGAGGGTTTGCTAACCATCTCGATCGGAATGAGGGTTAGTCCCGAGCCTGGAGCCATAGAGCTTCTCAGAAGATATAACACAGCCCTGAACTACGCTATAAACAAGATCCTGAGGCTGGATCTAAAGAAAATCGGGGAGGTTCATAACGCTCTATACAGAGAGCTCAGAGAATGGTTCGGACTACCATCAAGAATTGCTCTGGACTGCTATAGAGATGCCCTCGCAAATGCAAATGCTTGGAGGAATAATCCTAAGAAGGGTAAACGCCCTAGGGTTAAGAAATTATCAATGTTGCTACATCCAGGATCTGGCTATAGAATTGAAGATGGCTACATAGAGATCATAGGAGGGGTTAAACTCAAGATCATTGGCTGGGATAGGAGATATGATGGCTATGAGAATGGAGAGGCAAGACTAGTCTATAGAGGCGATAAGATGATCCTGTGGATATCAAAGAAGATACCAAGGCCAGAGCCTTACAAGCCTAGGGATGCTATAGCTGTGGATATCAATGAGAAGAAGATCGTGTATGGAGATGATAAGATAAACAAGGAGAGGGACACCAAGATCGATGAAGCCCATAGATGGAAGAAGCTTGCCGAAAGCCTCCAGAAGAAATACTCCTCTCCAAGGTATCCAGCTTGGAGGAGGAGAAAAGCTATACTAAATAGAATAAGATCATATCACAGGAAGGCTAGGAATATATTGGAGGACTGGGCCAGAAAAACATCACTGAGGATCGTGGAGCTATCTAAGAAGCTTGGACACGCAGTAGCTAGAGAGGATCTCACAGGGCTGATAAACACATTGAGGAGGATCAAGAACAAGGATCACAGAACCAAGCTAATCATAATGGGATATTCTAGGCTTGTTAAATGGATAGACTGGCAGGCTATGAAGCACGGGGTTCCACTTGCCATTGTAAACCCGAATGGGACATCATCGGAGTGTCCAAAATGCAATTCAAAGCTGGAGGAGAACGGATATAGAAGATTAAAATGCCCTAGATGCGGATTCGAAGCAGATAGAGACATCATAGGGAAGCTAAACATAAGAAAAAGGGCTTTGAAAAAGCTAAAGATCAAAGTAATTCCTGGGGGAGTTCTGGCCCCCCTCACTGCCCCCCAAATGACAGATGTAAACCCGAATAGATGGGGGGAACCAATGAACCGCCCACAAAGGGGCAGGGGAACCCCCGCCCTTCAGGGCGGGGAGGAGGTCAGAGATGCTAGAGAGTATCATAGTTGAAGATCTCGACCTTTTAGGGTTGGAGTGAAGTTAATAGCTATAGCTCATTATCTTTGGTGGGAAGTTGGTGGGCTTGATCCCTCTACCCTAGGTCGATAGCAATATATATGTTAGCCTTCTCGTCGGCCTCCTCTAGCTCCATGGATACTATATTTATGTATGGGCTGAGATCTATGTTATTCTTTCCAGCATTGATCCTATAGCTATCAACGCCTAAAAAGCTCGGGGGCAGTGAAGTATCATACTCATAGATTCTCAATATATTCCCCTTACTAGCATATATATTCAGCACCGCTTTTTTCACAGATGTAAGAGGTATCCCTCCCCACCTATTCTGCTTTACATCGCTTCCTCTAACTCTTATGACGAAGCTAGATCTACATGTGCTAAGCAATGAATCTATATTAATTATTAGAAGGCTTTTTTCCCCTAGATCTAATGGTGTAGCATCCCCTCCACCTGTATTTGGTGCTGTGTTAACGCCTAGGATCATCTTCTCTCCAAGGCTTTCTAGAGAGGTGACCCTAGCTCCGAGAGGGCATAGGATCCTTATTGTAGGTGGCGTTAAATAGAGTAGAAGAGTTGGTGCTGGGGGGCTATTAAAGCTTTTAGCAAAGACCCTTTCCTCCTCGCTTTTAGGTCTTAACATACCGTGTGTATATGAGTTAAAGGGCACTATCATGCCGCCGCCAAGCGGAACATAGGAGGTTCTCAGAGGGCCATAATCGCTTGGCGGTAGGTCGAAGAGTCTCACAAAATATATGTCTTCCCCTTCCTTCTCCCACGGCTCCCAAACTATATAGCCTCCCCTGATAAATGTGAAGATCCTGCTATATAGTGGTGCTACCACACCCACACCGGCTTTTTCAAAGCTAGCACCATCGACTGAGATCTTTCTCTTATCGCCCAAGATCCTATAGATCCACTTCTTATCGACTAGATCTAAACACTGCAGCCCCTTAAAACCCTCGAATCCCTCGGATATATCGAAGCATGCTTGATCTCCTAGAAGAGCCCCCTTAAGACTTGGCCTATCACTGAGCCTTACAGAGACTCCGTCTAGTCCTATCGAGTATACTCCAAGATTCTGGGAACCATCGGCTCTAGAGACTAGGAGTCTCTGCTCAACAGGATCATAGAGTATGTTTGAAACCTCCCCAACCCATGTATCCCTATTGCCAGCGCTCTCCTTCCAAATGATCTTCACCTCTAGGTTGTCTATGTCAAAGTAGTGTAAATGTGAGTATTTAGAGCTAAAGTCAATCCTTCTATCGCTAGATATAAATCTGATCGGTGCATGAACCCATCCTCCGAAGAATATCTTGTTATCAATCGCGTCAGAGGCGTTATATGTATCCCCCCCAGATCTGGGGGGAGGGCCTACGAGGTTTAGATCGTATTCTTTATATAGATCTTTAGAGATGAAATAGGCCTTTGCGTCAAAGGATAGCATGAAGTAGAGAAAGCCTCTGTGATATCTAAGTCCAAAGATCCCTCCAGAACCCCATTCCGGGGAATATCGGGGTCTAAACCTATATTGTCTAAAATCGCCATCCAACATTGAAGTACCCCATCATATAGTACTGTTATCCTTACATATAATAATGGATCTCTTAATAAAGCTATATAGTTTTCCAGCAAAATAGAAGAGGTGGGTTCCACGAGAATAGCCGTCTTTACAGTAGCATCGCCACTATCTGATATCCAAAGAAGATTTGCCGAGGAGACATATGAGGAGGTCAAGAAACTCTTCTCACCATTAGGAGATATACTTGAATTCGCACCCCTTATAACAAGTGCTGACCAGGCTGAGCAGATGGCATCTAGATATAGGGACTGGGTAGATGGTGGGATCGTGGTTGTGTGGAGTGGTGGGACGGATAGGATGATCTATAGGATTGGTTTAGAGCTTAGAAAGCCTTTACTAGTGTATGCACATCCAGCTCATAATTCTCTAGCCTCTGTGAGAGAGGCTATAGCGGCTCTGAGGAACAGTGGTGTGGAGATCTCTGTTGGATATGGAGAGGTTGGGGAAATATATGAGAAGATCTCACCATTCCTAAGCGCTCTGCGTGCTAGCGTTATGCTCACAAGATCCAGGTTTGCCCAAATAGGGGAACAAGAACCATGGATACTTATTAGAAGGACTCCTGAACAGCTGAGAAGCAGGTTTGGACTCGATATGGTTAAGATCAGGTGGGAAGAGATGTTCAGCATAGCTATAAATGCTGATAGAAAGGCTGTAGCAGATAAGGTTGCGGAGCTAAAAACAATGTTCGGCAAGATTGAGAGGAGCGATGAAGATCTGGAGAAAGCTGTGAGAATATATATGGGCATTAAAGAGGTTGTAAAGAAATACTCGGCTTCGTCAGCTGCTGTCGAAGCGAGGGATATGCTGGATCCCTCGCTAGGGGATTGGGGACCCTATCTAGGGGTTGCAATGCTAAGTGACGAGGGGATCCCCTCCGACTATGAGGGTGAGCACGATGCTATCATAACTAAGCTTGTGATCTACCATATGACAGGTAAAGCTTCTTTCATGACCAATCTAACCAGGATAGATAATGCTAAAAACACAGCTGTTTTCTCACACTGCACAGTCCCAATATCTATGATAGATCCTAAGAGATCTGTGCTCCTCTCCTATTATGAGACAGACAGAACGGTAGCTATTCGTGGGAGGCTGAGAGAGGGCGAGAAAGTTACATTTGCTAGGCTTGGTGGAAAGGATCTCGATAAGATCTTCTTTGGAACCGGAGTAATAGTGAATGGAGACCTCGGCAGAAATGATCTCTGCAGAACACAGATCGAGGTTAGGATAGAAGGTTCGGTGAGAGATCTAATAGATAAGACCTTAGGCAACCATATAGTAGTTGTATATGGAGATCTTAGGGAGCATATAAGGTACTTTGCTAAGATAAAGTCTCTAGAAGCTATTGAAATATAGCTTAAGTATTATAGATCTCCAATGGATCCGAAAAAGATATATTTGTTAGAGCTTTTTAACCCCCAGACACTATCTTCTATGGGCTTTTGCTAGAATTTAGATACAAGGAGATCCATCGCTGCGAGAATTTAAGGGGAAGGGATATCATATCAGCTAGGGATCTATCCAGAGAGGATCTAGAAGCGATATTCAAGGGAGCAGATAGCTATGGGGAAAACCCAGGTATATATAGAGATATGCTCAAGGGAAAGACCGTGGCATTGATATTTATAGAGCCCTCAACAAGGACATACCATAGCTTTGAAAAAGCATCAAGGATCCTGGGGTGTGAGGTTATAGGGATTAGAGATCCTTCTATATCTTCAATGGCTAAGGGTGAGAATCTATATGACACAATAAAGATGATCGAGTCCTACGGCGCGGATCTAATAGTGATTAGACATCCAAGTAGAGGAGCGGCTCTATATGCTGCGGAAATTAGCAGCGTACCAGTAATCAATGGAGGTGATGGAAGTAGGGAGCATCCTACACAGGCTATTCTGGATTTATATACCATATATAAAAAGAGAGGATCGATCGATGGGTTAAGAATATGTTTTCTAGGGGATCTCAGATTCTCCAGAACAGTTCCCTCCCTAAGCTATGCTCTAACACTCTACAGGGACATAGAGATCTACTATATAGCTCCGCCAATGCTACAGATTAGAAGAGAGGTGGAGATCTATCTTGAACGGATGGGAGTTAGATATACTAAGATCACAGATGTAGGATCGGTTGCTAAGGTGCTAAAAGATATCGATGTCCTCTACGTCACAAGGCTTCAAAAGGAGAGATTCCCAGATCCGGGGGAGTATGAGAAGCTTAGAGGCGCCTATACAGTCACCCCAGAGATTTTGAGGATAGCTAGAAGCGATATAGGGATAATGCATCCATTACCAAGGGTGGATGAGCTATCTCCAGAGCTAGATAGAACTCCAAACGCTTGGTACTTCGACCAAGCTAGATGGGGGGTTAACGTGAGAGTTGCACTATTAAGCCTTATACTGGGGTGAGCTCTTTGGAGGAGCATCTACTTGTTAGGAAGATAGATATGGGCACAGTGATAGATCATATACCGCCATGGAAAGCAGAAAATGTATTGAGACTATTAGAACTTGATAAGATAAAGCAGTCCGAATGCTCCCTGATAGTTCTTCACAACGTCCCCAGCAGAAAATATTGTAGAAAGGATATGATAAAGATCTATAGACACTATATATCTCACGAGGAGGCCGACATAATATGCCTTGTATATCCAACAATCACCGTTAACTATATAAGGGACTGGAAAGTTGAGAAGTACAAACCGAAGATCCCTGAAAAGATAATCGGCAGAATTAGATGCCCAGAGCCAACGTGTATCAGCAATTCGCCTAGAGAGCCGATTAAGTCAAGGTTTAAAGTGGTTGAGGTGTTGAGAGCCATACAGTGTGAGTATTGCGATACCTTAGTAGAGTTTGAAAGGATAGCGGATCTCGTAATCAGGAAGGAAGGGGTCTTAAATGGCTAGAAAATATAGAAGGAGTTATCAGAGAATAGATCCTCATGTACATTGTAGGGATTGGAACGAAAGCTATAAAGCAACGATAAGAGATGTGGTGAGGAAGGCACTCTCTAAAGGAATAGGAGCTGTGTTTGACATGCCAAACACGGATCCCCCACTGCTTGGTTTAGAAGAAGCTAGAAAAAGGCTTAGAACAGCTGATCAACAGGGGGTTCTTCAACATTATTTTATATACATAGCGGTAACGCCTAACGAGAAACAATTAGAAGAAGCTGTAAGGGCTTATGAAGAGATATATAGGGTTGTTGGAATGAAGCTATATACAGCCCCTATGAAGGGTCTTGAAGCGAGGAGCGCTGATGAACAACTTTTAATATATAAAACCCTAGCTTCTCTTGGCTATAAAGGGGTTCTAGCGATCCACTGTGAGAAATACGATCTGCTATCAGAGGGTCTCTGGGATCCCTACAAACCATATACATGGAATATTGCCCGACCGGTAGAAGCAGAGGTTGAGTGTGTGAAGCAACAGCTTCGCCTAGCCAGGGACGCCGGCTTTAAGGGAACCCTATATTTTGTCCACATATCCACACCAGAAGCTGTGCTTCTAATCAATAGAGCTAGGGGGGAAGGTATTAGCGTAGCCTGTGGCGTTACCCCCCATCATCTGATCTTCGACACAGATCATATGAGGAGTCCCGAGGGTATTGTTCTCAAGGTTAACCCCCCTATAAGGGATCGGATATATGTAGAAGGGCTAAGAAGATCCGTATTATCAGGGCTTGCAGACTTTCTAGAAACAGATCACGCGCCCCATTCACCGTGGGAGAAGACTGGACCTCCATACCTCTCTGGCATTAGAAGCCTCGATATCTATGATAAGGCGTTAGAGAAGCTCATTAGCTCAGGAGCCGATGAAGACCTTATATATAGGATTACGAGGGGAAATGTGGAATATATATTCAAAAAAATTGAAGATCTGCTAAAGCATATCTAACATCGTCAAGATCTTTTAAGCCCTTCTAAGAATTCCCTATAGCTTCTCACACCAATATTCCTCAGATAGCTTCTAAGATCGTCTAGAATTTCTCTAAACACGTTGAATCCCTTATATGCTATTGCGCTACATATTTGGAATCCCCTAGCACCCTGCATGGATAGCTCTATAATATCCCTTACAGAATCTATACCCCCAACTGCTATTATTGGAACATTAACCTCTTCTCTTATATCCGCTAGAACCCTCCTAAGTATTGGCTTTAAAGACGGCCCTGAGACCCCTCCGTATCCTTTGGGGCTGTTTAGGAGAGGCCTTCTAAATATGGGATCATACATATAGCCCCTAAGAGTATTGATCGCTGTGATCCCATCCGCACCTCCCTCTACAGCCTTTCTAGCCACATCTATATAATCCGAATTCGCAGAGATCTTCACAAATACAGGGATCTTAACAGCTCTTTTAACACTTCTCGCCACATCCCTCACAAGCTCTGGTATATCCTCTACCATTTCGAATTCTGTGTGAGGACATGATATGTTTAGTTCGATCGCATCCACACCTGCTGCGGAGATCTTCTTAGCGGCCTCAGCATATTCTTCAGGAGCTTTTCCAAATATGCTTGCTATCACAGGAACACCAGCCTTCTTAGCATCTGCTATTTCAGCCACATATCCGTCTACACCTGGGTTTGGAAGGCCAAGCGAGTTTATATATATAGATGGGGGATCCTCAACCATTACTGGGCCTCTAAACCCTCTTCTAGGCTCCAGCCCCAGGGATTTAGTTACAACAGCTCCTGCACCCTCGATAGCATATCTATATAATATTCTACCTGAAACACCGCATCCTGATGCATTCATTAGGGGGTTAGGCATTAAAAGCCCCGAGATCTCTATAGATAACATGGGATCTGGTTCAACAATCCTCTGGGGTAGCTCTGGCGGAGATCCTTGGGAGCCCGGTATTGGGATCCTTAAGCCGCTCCTATCCCTTGTCCAGAAGCCATATTCTGTAGTCACTAGATTTGATGCCTCAATAAAGATCCCTTCGAGACATGATCTATAGATACCTATATCACAGGATCCGCAAAGACCTAAAGCACATTTTATTGGTCTCTCAACACATATATATCCCTTAACACCCTTAACAACCAGCATTTCCGCTAGCTTTCTCCCTATACTCTCTTCAATACATATTATTGCTAGATCTGTCTCTTCGATAGATCTGGAAAATGTTGTTAAAAGCCCTTCCACATCGTATAGAAGATCTAGATCTACTCCGTCTCTGCGAAAAACGCTTACATATGGGATGCCCCTGCCATCATCTATGAGCAGGGCTTTTCTGACTTTCTTCCTATATCTCTCGAAATAGAATCTGAGATATGAAACTCCATGTGAGGAGCCTACTAGGAGAACCTTTGAGCCGATATCTGGGAGAGGCCTTCCTAGAGGGCCTCTAACGCCCAGGAGATCACCAATAGATATGTTATGCAGAGCCTTGGTAGCCTCTCCCCTAGGGGGCCCCACCAGGATCTCAACACTATCTCCGTGTGAGGAGGCTATTGCAAACGGGATCTCGTCGACACCGGGTATCCATAGCATTAAAAAGCTTCCTGGATATGCCTCTTTGGCCAGGCTCTCGCTCTGGATCTCTATAGATCTATATATGCCCTCACTATAGATTCTCTTAACCCTTGCAGGCTCAGGCTTGCCTCTCACCCAACACCCCCTCTACATATCTATAGATCTTTTCCGCGGTGTCTCTCCCTATTAGACCCTCAGCTAATAATATATCTATAATTTCTCTGATACCTATGACTCTATATAGCTTTAAACCCCTTTTGCTTAGCTCCTCAAAACCCCCTTCTTCCCTATCTATCAGCACGGCTACACCTAAAATATCTATCGATATGCCTTTCCTCCTAGATTCTTCTTTTATGATTTCTACTGCCTCCAGCTTTGTCTCTCCTGTTGTAACTACATCGTCTACTATTAAGACTCTATCGTTATCTTCTATAACGCCGTCAACAAGTCTTGAAACTCCATGGGCTTTTCCCCTGAGTCCTCCCAACATGCCTTTGAGATGTTCTAGACATTCAAGGCCTGAGGCTTCAGCCTTTTTAATTATATCCCTATAGATCGAGGGTTCCTTTCTAATATATATTCCAGGCAAGCCTCCTAACACAGAAATAGCTGATACAAGCACAACACCTGTCATTGGTATGCCGCAGAGTTTTGTAGGCTTCGGAGATATATTGTTGATCATGTCAAGCATAAGCCTAGCTGAGATCCTTAAGAGCTCAGGATTAGACACTAAAACTCTTAAATCTATGTAGTAGGGGCTTACACGCCCAGATCTAAGCCTATAGATGCCAAATGATATCGCCCCAGATCTATATAGCTCTATGGAGAGTTTTCTAATAATGTTAATATTCCTATTCATCTCCATGACCTTTCAACCTTCTAACTATAGTCTCTAGCATATCTACAGATAGATCCCTCCTTAGTATAGTCCTCCCAACTATTAGATGCACATTTCTATATATAGGGATCATCTCACTCGATATTCTATCCCAATCAATATACATCCTAGCCCCGGGGAGTAGGAAAACAGGGTCTTTAACCCTCCTAGCTATGATCTCAGCATATCTAAGAGCCTTATCAACCTTATTACCTGGAAGCACGAAATGCTCAACTCCGAGCTCTAAAGCCTCTGTATAGATCCTCTCTGGTGTGTCATCACATATATAGCCTCCCTCAGACCTTAGATATCCCTCGTGGGTCATCTCACCACCTATAATTGGTATCACTCCCTCGCCTCTTAGAGCTTCGACCCATGTGGCCATGGTTCTAGGCCCTGCATGGGGGAAGCCTATAGCAGCATCTACACCAGCCTCCCTCAGAACCTTAGCAAATCCCCTTCCTATGTGAGGAACGTCGTTCATCGCCTTCTGATGATCATATATCACAGGTTTATCAGAGATTCTCTTTATAATTTTAACGATGGTTTTTAATCCTTGGGAGATTGCCGCCTCAAGCCCTATTTTAAAGCCTGTTATGCCTTTGATTGGCGAAGCTGTCTCCACGACCTTTCTGATAAGATCTATATCGCTGGTATCAAGGGCAATAACGATTCCGGTGCTCTTTAGAAGCTCCAACGCCTTCTTTTCATATCGTTTGGAAGCTAAAAAGAAGAAGCTCTACGGTCTTGTTATAACTACTTTTTTATCTGTGAAGAAATCTATAGTATCGATCTGTGGGTGTAATACGCCGTAGAAGGATCTCTTTCTACCTGCAAATGGAAAGAACGCTATAGGAGCCGGGATCCCTATGTTAACCCCTATATTACCGGCCTCTACAGATGATATGAACTTTCTAACAGCTTCGGTACTTCTAGTGAAGATTGCTGCCGCATTACCATATTCGCTCTTATTAATCATCTCTATAGCTTCATCAAGGCTGTTGGCCTTTATTATGCTAGCCACTGGGCCGAAGATCTCCTCCCTAGCTATAACCATGTCGGGTGTAACCCCCTCGAATATGGTTGGCCCTAGGAAATAGCCCCTTGGATACTCCGGAACCTTAACACCTCTACCATCTAGGATTAGTTTAGCGCCTTCCTCAATACCCTTCTCAATATAGCTCACAACCCTCTCCCTGGCCTTGCTAGTGACGAGAGGCCCCATATCAACGCTCTCATCTAGTCCGTATCCCAGTTTCAACTTAGCTGCGTTCTCTACAAATGCTTTTAGACCTCTGTTATATATCTCACCTACTAGAACGAGGTTTGATCCCGCTAGACATCTTTGCCCCGCATTTCCGAAAAACGAGCTTATTATTGATTGAATATATTTGTCAAGATCCGCGTCTGGCATCATAACAACAAAGTTCTTCGCTCCCCCTCCATTGAGGCTTCTCTTCCCATATTCCCCTGCAAGCCTATAGATCCTCTCAGCTGTCTGGCTACTTCCAACAGACGCGACACCTACTACCTTTTTGTTCTTAATAAGCTCCTCCACAACACTTCCATCACCATGCACAACATTTAACACACCCTTTGGGAGACCCGCCTCCCTATGTATAAGCTCTACTATGTAATGAAATGGTGCTGGGGTTATCTCGCTTGGTTTAACTACAACAGTATTTCCCGTAACTATTGCATATGGTATAAACCAAAACGGTATCATTGTGGGAAAGTTAAATGGTGTTACAATGACAAACACGCCAAGAGGCTCTCTAATCATATATTCATCTATACCCTCAGCTATGTTCTGCATATACTCGCCTTTAGCCAATGTATATGCTGCAGATATCGCGGCTTCAACATTGTCTATAGTCCTCCTCATATCTCCTCTAGCCTCATGTATAGTTTTTCCATGATTCTGAGTTATGATCCTGGCGATATCCTCTAAATGTCTCTCGAGTATATCTTTGATCTTATATAGGTATTGAATCCTCTTAGTTATAGGCACTTCCCTCCATTTATTGAAAGCCTCATAGGCGGCGTCAACAGCTTCAGAGACCTCATCTCTAGTTGATATGGGAACCTCCCCTATCGCTTCATCAAGAGCCGGATTATAGATTTTGAGAAGTCTGGCAGACATCGAAGATCTAAACTCTCCATAGATATAGTTGGGTATTGTTCCATAACTCTTTCTAACCTCAGGCAAGATCCTCGACATATATTAACCTCCAAAATATCTAAAGGATTAATCGAGTTATATATATAAAATCGCTTCGGTTAGACGTGATTGCGTGCGCCTATTATCTTGGCTACCTTGGATTTTCTGAGCACAGGCAACTACGTCTTGTGATCGGCTTTAACCTTATATACGGTTTTCCCTACATACGTTCATTATTTCCCTATATTTCTTGAGAAGCTTTTCAAGATACTCTATGAGGTTATCTGGTATGATGTGCTCTAGTCTTTCAGCCTCTACCTGAGCCTCGATCTCGTCGATACCCGCCTCTTTTAAGAGCTCCGCTAAGATCTTGTGTTTCCTTCCAAGTTTGTGCACAGTTTCGATACCTAGTTCGCTTAGTCTAACTCCTCTATACCTTTCGTATATGACTAAGCCTTCGGAATGAAGTTTTTTTATCGCTTTAGTAACGCTGCTTGGTCTAACATTTAACATTTTTGATAAATCCTTTATTCTAACCCATCCCATTATCTTTTCGAGTTCGTGGATCGTCTCGAGATACTCCTCAATAGCAGAGCTCTTTCTATCCTTCCTATTATGCCCCCTTCTAATCACATTATAGAGCTGATCATACGTTATTTTCTCCAAAACCCATCCATATGATCATATGTGCGGAGGGTAAAAAATTCATTAACTACTCTCCGAGTATCTTCTTGAGCGCTGGGTATGCCTCAACAGCCCTCTCTCTCATTATTAGCAGGTAGTACTGCTCAACTATACCTACTGAGAGTAGTATCCCAACACCTGATCCATATGCTAATGTTAGATCTGCGATTATGACTAAAGCAACTACTATTAGAGTGCTTAGCAGGGTTAACGGATAGATATATTTCCCGAGGAGGATCTCCAACACCTTAGGATTTCTCCTAAGCCCTGGGATCTCTAGCCCTGACTTTATTATCTTCTCAGCCTGCCCAGAGGGGTTAAGCCCTGCAACCTCAACCCACATGAAGGCAAATGCTAGTGATAATAATGTGAAGATCACAGTGTAAACCGCCACCCTGGTTGGATCAGCTATAAGCTCTAGATATCCTCGGGGAGGTGTTAGATAGTAAAGCGCCTGGTCTAGTATGCTGCTGGCGCCTGTTCCACCCAATATTGCCCTAAAGATCAAAAGATCTGCGAATAATATCGAGACCAGAAGTACAGGCATATTGGTTACATAGAGGAATTGTAGGGGAACCCTTGTCTTGAGCCCTCTCAGCCTCTGGGTGGTTACTGGGATATATACCTTCATCCTCTGCAGATAGATCAGAACAACCGCTATTACTATAAAAGATAGGAGCCCCATAAGGGCGGGTAGATATCCCAACGTTTGGTTGTACCTTACAAATAGACCCTCGATCGTTAGACCCCCACTTATCAAGCTATATGTTAAATACGGTATGAAGCCAAGAGGCTCTTGGGAGCCTGTAGATATAGGGAAAGGTGAGAAGAGATCATTAACTATTACGCCAGCCGTTCCAGTTAGTATAAAGAGGGATATCCCACTCCCTATCCCCCAACCCTTTTGCAACATCTCATCTAATAGGATTACTAGGAGAGTTGCCCCCACAAGTTGTAGCCATACGAAGAACCTTATTAAGGGGCTTGCGGCAACGTCAAACACAGGGTTAGGTCCTGTAAGTTCCCAGAAGTTGGATCCCACTATCACGAAGCCACCAGCCTCTACACCGGCTATTATTAGCGAGAGGGATTTCTGTGCTAGTGTGAATTTTCTCCTTCCCTCAGGCTTCGAAAGATCTAGATCTATAAGCTTAGATCCAACAAGAATCTGCATTATAAGGCCAGCAGTAACTATAGGCCCTATACCAAGTTGGGCGAGTGTGCCCTGGGAAGATGCGAAGACAACCTGAACAATAGTTGGGAGGGCTGCGGCAGCACCAGCAGTATGTTGGATTCCATAGAGGGGGGTAGATGCCATAAGCACATATATAGCCACAGCTAGGAAGGTATATAGAAATCTTGTTCCTAAGCTAGGCTTTACAGCAGGTTTTGGCACGCCAGGTATGTGCATACCTATAGATGCTAACGCGTCTAGAACGCCCAACCTCTTCCCATCTACAATGTCTTTGGAGATTTTTAAGTTGAGCCTCCTAGTAGTGACAGCCACCCACGTATTTTTCTAATCTCTTCATATAGATCTGATGGTTCTGCAGGGTCGCCTGTCGATCTATAGAATACCTCGAAAACAATGTATTTAGCACTCCACGTTCTCGCAGCCCTGGCGATATCCTCAGCTCCTAGAGGTGTGTAGGAGAAGTCATAGTGTGTCCTCACCCTTTTATCGCTACCCTTTAAACCGTGTAAGTGGATCAAAGGCGATCTCTTGCTAATAGATTCCGGAATCTCGTTTAGAGCATCAGATATCCTAGATGGCCACCTATTTTTCCCTTTAACTATGTTCTCTACAGTTATGTGTGCCAGGTCTAGACACACTTTAAGCTCTCTATGTATTTCTACAAGCTTTAAAATCTGTGAGATCTTTCCGCAGCATATGCCTTGAATCGTCTCTATATATATGTTCCCATATATTTTTAAAAGGGATTCCATGGATTTCCCTAATTGAGCTAAACATAGATCTTCGTTTTTAGAGCAGATATTCTGTTCGCTAGAGCCATGTAAGACAAAATACTCAGGCTCAAATCTAAGGATACCCCTTAGAACCTTAGCTAAGACATCAACAGAAGCAGATCTTATCTCCTCCACAGGAGATGCTATATATAGCTCCTTCCATGGGGCATGGAAACCTATGCTAAGACCTGTACTCTTAATAGCATTTATTACAAGAGATAAACCGGGATCCTCTAGATCCATTGGATTTTCAATGCTCACCTCAACATGGTCATAGCCGGCTTCTATGAGTTTAGAAACTAATTCTGAGATCCTCTTGGAATCCTCTTTCCAGACAGAGAAGCCCAGCCTAGACATTCCAGGCATCCTATATAGTTATATAGAGTGGTGAGATCCTCCTGTTATCCTCAAACCCGCATCTCGGGCATACGAGCTTCCCACCTTTTACTCTCATATAGCTTACACACTTCGGACACATAGTGAGGACAACCCCTGCTCTTGGGACCCTCAGTGATAGGATATAGGGGTTGTTCCTCGACAAGACCTTAGCATATACCAAGTCTCCAACTCTTATTATATCTAGAAGACTCCTCTCGCTAGGATCCTGCCTAGCTTGGGATATATGTAGGATACCTGCATACCCCTGCTTATATGGTTTCCTAAGATCTGAGGCGATGATTCTTAGAAGAGAGGATTCATCCCTAACACTAATCACATAGGCATATACCATCGAGCCAGGCATTGGCATCTGAATCTTATTTCTAGGCTCTACCCACACAACCCTTCTAATCATATCAAGCTTTGGAGAGCCAATAACGCTTGAGTATAGCCTTCCATTAAGTTCATAAACGTTACTCCCTGGAAAATACTCTTCGATAACACCCAACATAGTTCCTGGAAGAACCCATTGCTCGTTTGCCATAGGTCTCTCACATAATTAATGAGATACTAGATTATTAAAATAGTGAGGATTTAACACAGGCTATCACATTTTAAATGTTAAATTGATCTAGGCTTATTATATAGCGACATATAGCCTTTCATATTTATAGAAGCTAGCGCTAACTTACTTACCTCGCCATGATCATAGCCAGCTTCAACTGAAAGCCCCGCCCTTTAGAGCATGGAGGAGGTTAGCTAAGGAGCAACTCTCATAGTAGGTTAAAGATAGATGAACAAAATAATATCGTTATGATATCGAGGTTTACAGCAAACCTCGCCTTTTAAGGCGGGGTCTTAGACTTTTAAGCTCCAGAGCATGAGTATTTCTCTGTGATGAGGTTGTTTCTTTGAGGGCTAGGGGGCCAAATTCTAGGGGCTTAGAGCCCCTCGATGACCAGGTGGGGGAGGATCCCCAGCAGTGAAACCCCTCTCATCTAGGGCGGGGAGGGGGTCATAGATGTTAAAAAGATCTGATTGGAAATCATGATGCAAGTATACATCTATAAGCTAGAAAAGCGTATGAGTATGATAACCCTAAACATGTGAAGGCCAAATAAAACCGGACAGGGGTTTAAAATCGAAAGCGCGTCCTATGAAACTCAAACTTCTCTAATGTAGCCATATTCCTCTAGGGCTCTATATATGTTTGAGGATATTCTGAAGCTTTTTAGAGCATTAAGAGATATTTCTAGATATGTATCCGGATCTCTCTCCATAACATCTAAGATCTTTATTAATTTCTTCCTAAGATCTCTATAGTCCTCCTCATCTATTTTAGAAACACTTGCAGTGTCTTCATATATATTTATAAACTGTGTGACCTCTGAACCGAATAGCCATCCATTGTATCTATCTATTATTGTTTCTAGCACACCACCGTCCCTTGATGATAAAGTTGGAACACCATTGATCCCGGCCTTCATATAGCTTGTACCACAGGCTTCCCATCCTGGGAATGGTGTGAATAGCAATAGATCTGCACCGCTGAGTATTGTCCTTGCCTCTTCCAAGCCATAATCGTGTATATATATAACATTATCCATCTCTTCATGGAGCTTTTTAAAGAGAAGCATCATCTCCCTACCATCTCCGTCCCGCGGATGTGCCTTGCCAGCTAGAACAAATGTTACATCCAATTCCCTGCCCAGCTCTTTTACAAGTCTCTCGATAAGATAGGGTCTCTTATACCTAGTGATCCTTCTAGCCCAAGCTATTATAGCCCTTCCAACTTTGATCCCGGTTTTTTTAGATCTCAAAAGAGATACCAGATCCTCTCTGGCTGCGTTTCTAGCCCTTTTAAACTCCTCTAATCCTATACCTCTTTGACTTCTAGATACTAATGATTTTATCTCTCTATGGCTCCACCTATCAAGATCAACACCATTTCTAACATAGCTTAGCTTCCAATGGTATTGGGGAAAGATTCTTGAGAGTGTCTCGATGTGTTTCCTAGAAACAGCATATCCCTTCTCAACATAGCCTAGAACTATGTCTGTTAGCCTTTTAAATCCGCCTCCAACATTTATTTCAAACTCCTTCTCAACGATCTCACCAGGGATCATTGGGTGACCCCAAGGCCCCGGGGTATGGATCACCAATCTAGTCTTATCTCTAAGCTCTCTTAAAGCTAGAACAGCTAGGGAGACATTGCTCTCTTGGAGATCTATGTACTCTATGTTACTAATGCCTATCCTCTCCCTTATATACTGGGCGGAGGATCTAGCAAAGACTATGTATTTAGTTATAGCCTGTTCAGGGGAATCCTCTATATATAGTCTTCTAGTTATATATGCTATATTTTCTGGATATACTAGTTTTAAATAGATCGCCTTAGCTTTCCCTATCTCATAGACCAGGGGTTCGATCCTCACTTCCCCATATAGCTTTGTAACAACTATCAATTCTCTCTCTTTTTTGAGCCTCTCCTCGATCTGGGATATTATGGGCTCCTGATCTTTCTCGATAAAAGAGCCATTCCTATATTCGTATTCAACATAGCCATTTCTATGAAATAGTGTAAGCACATAATAGTCAAGTCCTTTTCTAGACATTGCATAGAACTTGTCTCCCTCTAAAACGCCGAGACCGCCTGCATATATTGGAACTTCGTTTAAAGCGATCTCCATGGTGAGACTTAAAATAGCCATTTTAACCTCTATAATGTACCTAATTCACCCTATAAGCCTTAAAAATTGAATCCCTTATCAATATATGATCCATAGTAGAATACGTCATTTTAAGAATATATCTTTTCTAGTAATAAATACTTTGGTGAGTTCTTTGAGCAGTTATAAAATAACCTATGTAACCCTCTTAGCCGATGAATCTATACACCCAAGATACGAGGAAGCGCTCTCCATAGTTGAAAAAGAGCTTCTGGGCAAGAGATACCCGATGTATATCGCAGGTAAGGAGGTTTACAGCGATAAAGGAGAGTTTGAGAAGAGGAGCCCAATAGATACTAGTATCCTCGTTGGGAGGTTCCAGAGAGGTTCTAGGGATCATGCTATCCAGGCTCTAAAGGCTGCTTATGAAGCATTCAAGGAATGGGGAGAGAGCGATTGGAGAGATAGGGTAAGGATCTTTAGAAAGATAGCCGATATAATTGAGGCCAGGAGGTTCGAGCTTGCAGCTGCAATAACATATGAGGTTGGAAAGAATAGGCTTGAAGCTCTAGCCGAGGTCCACGAGGCTATAGATGCGATAAGATACTATGCCGATCTAATGGAGAGGGAGAACGGATATATAAAGAAAATGATGCCCGGAGCACCTGGGGAGGAGACCTGGAGCGTTGCAAGACCCTATGGTGTATGGGTCGTTATATCACCCTTTAACTTCCCCCTAATGCTTGCAAATGGGATGATGTTAGGAGCCCTCCTCACAGGCAATACGGTAGTTTGGAAGCCGACTAGTGAGGCGCCTCTAACAGCTACATTATTATATGGAATATATATGGATGGCGGTATCCCGCCAGGGGTGTTGAACATGGTTACAGGTCCTGGAGATGAGTTTGAAGATGTGTTTGTCTCCAACAGGTTGGTTGCTGGAATAGCTTTCACAGGTTCTAGGGATGTTGGTATGAGACTATATAGGAGATTTACCTCAGAGCAGCCATATCCAAAACCCATAGTGCTTGAGATGGGGAGCAAGAATCCTACTATAGTTACTGCCAAAGCGGATCTCGATAAAGCTGTTGAGGGTACTATGAGAGCTGCATTTGGATATGGAGGTCAAAAGTGCAGCGCGACGTCGAGACTATATGTAGATAGAAGGATAAAGGATGAGTTCATAGCAAGGCTAGTTGACAGGGTTAAAAAGATAGTAGTAGGAGATCCTAGGAGGAGAGAGGTTTTTCTAGGCCCTGTGATAAATAGAAGGGCCGTCGAGAACTATAGAAAATATGTTGAGGATGCTGTGAAGGCAGGCGGCAAAATCTTAGTGGGAGGAAGAGTTCTTGAAGAGGGATTCTATGCTAGGGGATTCTACGTAGAGCCATCAGTAATCATAGATGTTCCAGAGGATCACTATCTCTGGAAGCAAGAGCTCTTCCTACCAATACTCCTTGTCTCAGAATTCGATACCTTAGAAGAGGCTATTAAGAAGGCTAACAACACAGAATACGGGCTAACAGCCGGGATCTTCACAGAAGATGAGAACGAGTACGAGCTATTCTTCAGAAAGATAGAGTTCGGCGTTACATACGCTAACAGAAGAGGAGGCTCTACTACAGGAGCTTGGCCAGGAGCACAGACATTCGTTGGATGGAAGGCTAGCGGAGCTACAGGAAGAGGCGTTGGCGGTCCTTACTATCTCCTCAACTACTTCAGAGAACAGGCTAGAACTATTGTTAAAGAGCTTAAAAGATGAAAAGATAAAAAGCAGAATCTACTTAATACGTTGTTTACAACTGAAAGCCTCGCTATTTATGGCGGGATGAATAGAGAGATTTATATGTTTTGTTAATCCTGATCTTTTTGGAGGAGCTATATTGCTTCTAGCGGTGAGGGCTTGCTAACCATCTCAATAGGCGTGGTGGTTAGTCCCGAGCCTGGGGCCATAGAGCTCCTCAGGAGATACAATGTTACTCTAAACCATGCTATAAACAAGATCCTGAGCCTTGGTTTGAGAAGCGTTGGGAGGGTTCATAACGCTCTATATAGAGAACTCAGAGAATGGTTTGGGCTTCCATCCAGGGTTGCTGTTGACTGTTATAGGGATGCCCTTGCAAATGCCAAGTCTTGGAGGAACAATCCTAGGAGGGGGAGGATACCAAGGGTTAGGAAGCTATCAATGCTCCTATATCAAGGATCGGGATATAGGGTTAAAGAAGGCTGTGTGGAGATCATAGGTGGGATAAAGCATAGGATCATCGGCTGGTACGGGAGATATGACCAGTATGAAAATGGAGAGGCAAGGCTAGTCCATAGAGAGGGGAAGATGATGCTTTGGATATATATCTAAGAAGATACCCAAGCCAGAGCCTTACAAGCCTAGGGATGTTATAGCTGTTGATGTTAATGAGAGGAGGATAGTCTATGGGGATCACGTGATCAATGGGGAGAAAGACACCGAGATCGATGAAGCCCATAGGTGGAAGAAGCTTGCCGAGGATCTCCAGAAGAGATACTCCTCAAGTAAATATCTTGCATGGAGGAGGAGAAAAGCTATACTAAATAGAATAAGATCCTATCACAGAAGGGCTAGGGATATCCTGGAGGACTGGGCTAGAAAAACATCTCTTGAGATCGTGAGGCTTGCTAAGAAGCTTGGATACGCAGTTGCTAGGGAGGATCTAACTGGATTTATAAACACACTGAGAAGGATCAAGAGCAAGGATCATAGAACAAAGCTCATAATAATAGGCTATGCTAGGCTTGAGAGATGGATAGACTGGCAAGCGGAGAGACACGGGGTTCCACTAGCAATAGTAGATCCCAGGGGGACATCCTCAGAATGCCCACAATGCGGCTCCAAGGACTTTTAGGAGGCTGGCCATAGAAGGCTTAGATGTCCCAGATGCGGATTCGAAGCAGATAGAGACGTCATAAGGAAGCTGAACATTAGGAAGAGGGCTTTGAAAATCCTAGGGATATCCGGGGGATCTCTGACCACCCCCACTGCCCCCCAGATGACAG
>Ga0080007_1064811_pt1 | contig 45490 bp, 46 predicted proteins | sample OctOCTMetagenome_FD_69210 | JGI IMG/M metagenome (GOLD analysis project Ga0080007, IMG submission 69210) | Hot spring and microbial mat streamer communities from Octopus Spring Streamers, Yellowstone National Park, USA - OCT_B (SPADES... | ecosystem: Environmental > Aquatic > Thermal springs >...
GAGAGGGATGGTCCGTACCTGCTCCTGAGGGGCCTGGTTCGCCTGCTCAACTATGAAGTCACCCAAGAACTCTTGAAGCAGGCTAAGGGAGGGCGAGGAAGGAGTTTTGGGTAAAGCCCTGCAAGATAAAGGGGGGCGTGAAAGGGGTTTGAAAACCTGCTAGAATGCCCCCTCGTGCTGGTGCGGCCCGCCCTCCTGCCCGAGCTTCCCCCAGACCCCAAAGCCCTCTTCGGCCGGGAAGGCCCTTTGGTGGTGGAAGTGGGCTTCGGCGATGGCCGCTTCACCGCCCACTACGCCAGGACCCATCCCGAAAGGCTCATCCTGGGGGCCGAGGTTTCGGCGGCCAGCGTCCAACGGGCCCTCAGGCGGCTCAAGCGGGAAGGCATCGGCAACGTCCGCCTCTACCTGGGGGAAGGCGCCTTCGCCCTCCGAAACCTGGTGCCCCCGAGGAGCGTCCTCGAGGTCATCGTCAACTTTCCCGACCCCTGGCCCAAAAAGCGCCACCAGGGGAGGCGCCTCCTCCAGGAAGCCTTCTTCCGCCGCCTTTCCACCCGCCTGGCCGAGGGGGGAAGGCTCCTCCTCACCACCGACCACGAGGGCTACTTCGCCTTCGCCCTGGAGGAGGCCTGGCGGACCGGGCTCTACCGCATAGAAACCCCTCCGCCCCCGGAGGCCCACCTCCTGACCAAGTACGCCCTCAAGTGGCGGCAGGCGGGGCGGGCCTTCTTCCACGCCGTCTTCACCAAGGAGGCCGAGGACCCCACGCCCTGGCCTCCTACGAGGAGGTACGCCATGGCCCACGCCCTACTGAATGGCCCCCTGCCCGAGGCCCTTGACCTGCCCCAGGCCCCCGTGCGCTTCCCAGGGGGGGTGGCCGTCTTCCTGGAAGCGGCCAGGGGGGAAAGGGGCTTTTACGTCCTGACCCACGTGGAGGAGGAGGACCTCACCCAGGACCTCCTCCTGGAGGTGCGCAAGAGCGCCCACGGCCTCTACGCCGGGGTGAGCCGCTTCGGCGCCCCCCTCATCACCGAAGGGGTGAGGGCGGCGGTCAGGGCGCTGGTGGCGGCCCTCGAGGCCCTGGGCCTTCAGGTGGTCCAGGATCACACCTGAGTACCCCGCCACGGCGGGGATCCCTTAGCGGGTAAGATGGCCCCATGAAGCTTCCGCCGCGCCAGGACTCCCTCAAGTGGAGCGCCTACCCCGAGGACGTCCTGCCCCTTTGGGTGGCGGACATGGACTTCCCCGTGGCCGAGCCCATCCGGAAGGCCATCCAGGCCCGGGCGGAAGGGTTTCTGGGTTACCCGCCCCGGGAGGGGGACAAGGAGCTTAAGGCCCTCCTCCTGGAGAGGACGGGCCTACAGGGGGAAGTGGCCTTCATGCCCGGGGTGGTGGTGGGGCTTTACGCCGCCGTGGCCGCCTTCACCGCCCCCGGGCACGGGGTCCTGACCCAGGTGCCCGTCTACCCCCCTTTCCTCTCCGCCATCCGGGAGCAGGGGCGGACCCTCCTGGCCAACCCCCTGAAGGAAACGGAGGCGGGCTACCGCCTGGACCTGTGGGGCCTGGAGCGCCTAGCCTACGCCAGCCGCCTTCTCCTCTTCTGCCACCCCCAGAACCCCACGGGTCGGGTCTTCACCGAGGAGGAGCTTTCCGCCCTGGCCCAGGTGGCCCGCAAGCACGACCTCGTTGTGGTCTCCGACGAGCTCCACGCCCCCCTCACCTACGAGGGGCCCCACATCCCCCTGGCCCGCTTCCTTCCCGAGAGGACCATCACCCTCCTGGGCCCCGGCAAGGCCTACAACCTGGCGGGCCTGCCCATGGGGGCGGCCGTGGGGCCCAAGCCCCTGGTGGAGGCCCTGAAGCGGCACCTTCCCCACACCTTCCCCAACGTCCTGGCCATGGCCGCCTGGAAGGCGGCCCTTCTGGAGGGGGAAGGGTGGCTTAGGGAGGTCCTGGGGACGCTCCGGCAGAACCGGGACCGCCTGGCGGCCTGGGCCCAGGAGATGGGCCTCTTCCACGTACCCCCGGAGGGGACCTACCTGGCCTGGCTCAGGATGCCCTTCCCCAAGGCGGCCTCCCGCCTTCTGGAGGAGGCCCGGGTGGCCCTGAACCCCGGGGAGAGCTTCGGGGAGGGGTACGACCGCTACGTGCGCCTCAACTTCGCCACCTACCCGGAGGTCCTGGAGGAGGCCCTGAGGAGGCTCACCCAGGCCCTAACGAAAACCTAGGAAGGCGCAAAAAGCCTAATAGGTTCCAGCACGTCCTTTTGGGGCCCCCGCCGTGGCCCTTGCCACGGTGGGGTGCTTAGCCACGCCCCTTCAGACCGGGGAGGCCCCCTTCCTGCTAAAGAAATCCCGGGGTAAGGCCCACCCCGGGGCGAACCCAAAAGATAGCCCCCGGGGAACAACCCCGGGGGCTATCTCAGGCCTTACTGGACCACCTCAATGGGGATCCGCTTGGCCCGGGCCTCGGCCACCTTGGGCATGGTGAGCCGGAGGATGCCGTGGCGGAACTCCGCCTTGGCCTCGTCGGCCTTCACCTCCACGGGCAGGGTGAAGGTGCGCACGAAGGAGCCGTGGGGGATCTCCTGGAGGTAGTAGCGGCGGGCCTTGGCCTCCTCCACGGGCTTCACCTGGCCCCGGACGGTGAGCTTGTTGCCCTCGAGGCTCACCTCCAGGTCTTCAGGCGCGAGGCCGGGCGCGGCCATCTCCAGGATCAGGGCCTCGTCGGTCTCGTAGAGGTCGGCCGGGGCCACGTAGGTGGTGGCGGGCCGGCCGAACTCACCCAGCACCTCCTCAAAGAGCCGGTTGGCCTCCTCAAGGAGGGAGAGCGGACCCCAGGTCCTGAAGGGCGTGATCTCGGTGGGACGGGCATCCCTACGCACCAGGGCCATATCCATCACCTCCACTTTCACTTATATCACCTGCGCCCCATTTTGTCAAGTACCCTTATGCCACAAGGCTTACCCATGCGTCCCCTATAATCAGGCCCATGGAGCTGCCCAAGGACGCGGTCCTGGTGGACACCAGGCCCCGCCCCGCCTACGAGGCGGGCCACCTCCCCGGGGCCCGGCACCTGGACCTCTCCGCCCCCCGGTTCCGCCTGCGGGAGGAGTCAGAGCTAAGGGCCCTCGAGGCAGGCCTCACCGAGCTCTTCCAAACCCTGGGCCTCAAGAGCCCCGTGGTCCTCTACGACGAGGGCCTCACCAGCCGCCTTTGCCGCACCGCCTTCTTCCTGGGGCTTGGGGGCCTCGAGGTGCGCCTCTGGACCGAAGGGTGGGAGGAGCTGGCCACGGAAAAGGAGACGCCCAAGCCCGAGCCCAGCGATACCCTGGCCCGCCTCCAAAGGGACTGGCTCCTCACCGCCGACGAGGCCGCCCGCCACCCCCTCCTCCTAGACGTGCGGAGCCCGGAGGAGCACAAGGGCCTGGTCCACCCCCCTTGCTGCCCCCGGGGCGGGCGGATTCCCGGCAGCAGGAACGCCCCCCTGGAGCTCTTTTTTGAGCCCGAGGGGCTCCTTGCGCGGCTTGGGCTGGAGCCGGGCCAGGAGGTGGGGGTCTACTGCCACTCCGGGGCCCGGAGCGCCGTGGCCTTCTTCGTCCTGAGGCGCCTTGGGGTCAGGGCCCGGAACTACCTGGGCTCCATGCACGAGTGGCTCCAGGAGGGCCTGCCCACCGAGCCATGAGGGCCTTCCGCCTCACCGTAGGGCCTTTGGGGGAGAACGCCTACCTGGTGGAAACCCCCATGGGCGGGGTCTTCATAGATCCGGGGGACGAGGCCCCGAGGCTTCTCGCCCTGGCGGAGGCCACCGGCATCGCTCCCAGGGCCATCCTCCTCACCCACGCCCACTTTGACCACCTGGGGGCTGTGGCCCCCCTGGCGGAGGCCTTGGGTCTTCCCGTCTTCCTCCACCCCCTGGACCTGCCCCTCTACCGGGGGGCCGCCGAGGTGGCCGCCCGTTGGGGGGTCCCGATCCCCAGGCCCCCAGAGGAGGTGGAGCCTCTGGAGGAAGGCATGGTCCTCTTCGGCCTCGAGGTGTGGCACCTTCCCGGGCACAGCCCGGGGCACGTGGCCTTCCTGGACCGGGAAGGGGGTCAGGTCTTCTCCGGGGACCTCCTCTTCCGGGGCGGCGTCGGCCGCTACGACCTGCCCGGGGCCGACCCCAAGGCCCTCTTCGCCTCCTTGAGGCGGCTTCTCACCCTGCCCCCAGAGACCCAGGTCCATCCCGGGCACGGGCCCAGCACCACCTTGGGCCTCGAGGCCCAGACCAACCCCTTCCTCCAAGGGTTAGAATGGGAAACGTGAACGGGGCGGAGGCACTGAGGGCTCTTTACGCGCTTCAGGAGAAGGACCTGGAGATAGACCGATTGCAAAAGGAAGCCGAAACCCTTCCCGAGGACCTCCTGGCGGCAAAGGCCCAAGCGGAAGCCCTGGAGGCGGAGCTCGTGAACCTTCTGGAGCGCCAGGCGGAGCTCAAAAAGGCCTACACCCGCCACAGCCTGGACATAGAGGACCTCACCGCCAAGGAAAAGCAGGCCGAGGCGGAGCAGCGCCAGGCCCAGAGCGCCCGGGAGCAGACCCAGTACGAGAACCGCATCCAGCAGATCAAAGACCGCATCCGGGAGCTTCTGGAGCTCTCCACCCCCATCATGGAGGCCATGGAGGAGGTGGAGAAGGAGATCGCTCGGGTGGAGGAAGCCCTGGCAAGCCTCAGGCCTAAGCTGGAGGAGCTATTACAGCAAAACGCCCTGAGGGTGGAGGCCCTCAAGGAGGAGATCCTCAAGCTCCAGGAGGCGCGGCAGGCCATGGCGGCGGAGATCCCCGCCCCCGTGCTCAAGGAGTACGAGGCCATCCGCCGGGCCCGAAAGGGCACCGGGGTGGTGCGCATGCTGAGGCAGGGCCAGGTCTTCCGCTGCGAGGGGTGCAACGTGGTCCTGCCCACCCACGTGGCCCAGAAGGTGATGCAGGGACAGCTTACCCGCTGCCCCTCCTGCGGCCGCCTCCTCTGGAAGGGCGAGGCCTAAAGAAGCCGGGCCTCCAAGGAGATCTCCTTCACCCCAGCCAGGGCCCGGGAAACGGGGCACCCCTCCTTGGCCGCCTGGGCGATCTCCTGGAACTTCTCCGGGGAAATCCCGGGCACCTCGGCCTCGGTGAGGAGCTCTATCCGGGTGATGGTGGCCCGGCCCTCCACCATCTCCAGGTGCACCCGGGCCTCGGTGGAAACCCGCCTGGGGGGGAACCCCTCCCGCTCCAAGGCGGCGGCCAGGGCCATGGAGAAGCACCCGGCGTGGGCCGCGGCGATGAGCTCCTCGGGGTTGGTCCCCTCCCCCTCCTCAAAGCGGGAGGGGAAGGAGTAGGGCCCCTGGAAGGCCTGGCTCTCTGGCTTCATAACCCCTTTGCCCGCGCGCAACCCGCCTTCCCAAACCGCTTCCGCTTTCCTCACCGGCATAGGTTTACCTCCGCCCTAAGACTACCCCGCCCGGCCAACTCCTGGGTGCACAAGACCACCTTCTGCCAAACTGAGGGGGTGCTCTTCCTCTTCGTGGACGGCCTGGGACTGGGCGAAGCTCTGGAAGACCTCTTCCCCCTCCTCCTGAGCCTCAACCCCCACCCCCTGGACGCCACCCTGGGGGTGGAGGGCCTGCCCCAGTCGGGCACCGGCCAGACGGCCCTTCTCACCGGGGTGAACGCCGCCAGGCTCCTCGGCCACCACCAGGGCCCTTTCCCCAGCCCCCGCCTGAGGCCCCTCCTGAAGGCAAGCCTCTACGCCTGGGCCAAAGAAGAGGGCCTGGCCCTTCTCCACGCCAACGCCTACCGCCCAGAGTACCTGGAAAAGGCCGTGAGGGGCAGGCGCCTTTTCCTTTCCGCCTTCGCCCAGTCGGCCCGCCTTGCGGGCCTACCCCTTCTGCCCCTGGACCATCCCTTGGCCCTCCCCCCCGGGTTCTGGGAAGACCCTTACGGCGTGGGGGCTAGGGCGGCGGCCCTCACCCGGCGCTTTGACCTGGTGATCCTGGAGTACTGGGCCCTGGACCTCTTGGCTCACCGGGACCCAGAACGCCTGCCGGAGCGTTTCCGGGAGCTCACCTTGTTTCTACGGGGCTTCCTGGACGAGGGTGGGGAGCTCCTCCTCACCTCGGATCACGGCAACGCCGAGGAGCCCTGGCACCCCCGCCACACCCTGAACCCCGTGCCCCTGGTCTACACCGGGGAGGCCCCACCGCCTCCTCTGGACCTCACCGGGGTCCTGCCCTGGACGCGAAGGATTCTCACTTCTAAATACAAGAAATCCGACCGGAATACTTGACTTTCGCCCCTGCGGGTTGTAGAGTACCCGGGCGAGGACGCCCTCATCCCGGGGTCTCCCGGGAACCACGCTCGGAGGTCCAGATGGAACGCAGAACGATGCTAGCCCTTATCGGCCTAACGGTCCTAAGCCTTGGCCTAGCCCAAGGGCAGACCCTCACCCTCTACTCGGGCCGGGGCCAGAGCCTGGTGGAGCCCCTGGTGAAGCAGTTTGAGCGGGATACGGGCATCCGGGTCCAGGTGCGCTACGGCACCGACGCCCAGATCCTGGCCGCCTTGCAGGAGGAGGGCGGCCGCTCCCCGGCCGACGTGTTCTGGGCCAACACCGCCGGGGCCCTGGGCCAAGCGGCGGCCAAAGGGCTCCTCAGGCCCCTGGGGGAGACCCTCCTCCGCCAGCCAGAAGCCTTCGTGCCGGCCTCCAAGGCCTGGGTGCCGGTGACCCTGCGCCTCAGGGTTCTGGCCTATAACCCCCAGAAGTTCAAGCCCGAGGAGCTTCCCCAAAGCATCCTGGACCTTCCCCGCTTCGCCCGGGAAAAGGGTCTTGGGGGGCGGGTGGGCTGGACCCCCCCCTACTCCAGCTTCCAGGACATGGTGGCGGGGATGATCGCCCTTCACGGCGAGGCCAAGACTAGGGCGTGGCTTGAGGGGATGAAAGCCCTCGCCCCCAAGGCTTACGCCTCCAACCCCGCCATGCTGGACGCCATCCGGGCGGGCGAGGTGGACCTGGGCTCCACCAACCACTACTACGTGGTGCGCTTCCGCCGGGCGGGGTACCAGCTGGGGATACACCACTTCCAGGACGGGGACGTGGGCAACCTGGCCCTGGTGACGGGAGCGGGCATCCTGAAGACGGGCAAGAACCTCACCGCCGCTACCCGCTTCCTCACCTACCTCCTCGCCCCCAAGGCCCAGCAGTACTTCGCGGGCACCGTCGGGGAGTACCCCCTGGTGAAGGGCGTGGTGACGGACCCTAACCTGCTGTCCCTCGAGGAGGCCCTGGCCAAAAGCCCCAGGCTGGATTTTGAGAAGCTTCCCCTAGAGCAGGCTTTGAGGCTCCTTCGGGAACTCGGGATCCTGTGACCCTGAGGCTTCCCCACCTACTCGGGCTCCTTCCCTTCCTCATCCCCGCCCTCCTCACGGGGGGCGGGGTGGCCCTGCCCCTCCTCTACCTGGTCCTAAGGGCCCTGGAGGCGGAGCCCAAGGCCCTCCAGGAGGTCCTCCTCAGGCCCAAGAACCTGGAGCTTCTTCTGAACACCCTGGCCCTTCTCCTCGGGGTCCTTCTCCTCACCACCCTCCTGGCCCTCCCCCTGGCCTTCCTCACCGCCCGGACGGACCTCAAGGGAAAGCGGTTTTTCGCCGTCCTCCTCACCCTGCCCCTGGCCATTCCCGGGTACGTGGGGGCCTACGTCCTCCTGGCGGCCACGGGGCCTGGGGGGTTTCTGCCCCTGCCCCGGCTCGAGGGGTACTGGGGGGCCCTCCTGGTCCTCTCCTTCATCACCTACCCCTACCTCTTCCTCTCCCTGAGGGCCGCCTTTTTGGGCCTGGACCCCAGCCTGGAGGAGGCGGCCCGCACCCTGGGCCTTCCGCCCTGGCGGGCCTTCTTGAGGGCGGCCTTCCCCCAGCTCCTCCCGGCCCTTCTTTCCGGCTATTTGGTGATCGGCCTCCACGCCCTGGGGGACTTCGGCACGGTGAGCCTTCTCCGCTACGAGACCTTTTCCTACGCCATCTACCTGCAGTACACCGCCGCCTTTGACCGGGTCTACGCCGCCTGGCTCGCCCTCTTCCTCCTCCTCCTCACCGGGGGGCTCCTCCTCCTGGAGGGGGTCTTCCTAAGCCGCCTGGCCCTGGCGCCGGCAGGCAAGGGGGCAAGCTGGAGGGCCAGGCCGGTGCGCCTGGGCCCCCTGGCTCCCCTGGCCTACCTCCTCCTCTCCCTCCCCGTCCTCCTCGCCCTAGTCCTGCCCCTTTACGCCCTCTTCCACCTGGCAAGCCGCTTTCCCCGGGAGAACCTGGAGGGGGTCAGGGAGGCCCTCCTCCACTCAGGCCTAGCGGCGGGCCCCGCCGCGGCGCTGGCGGTGGGCATGGCCCTGCCCATCGCCTACCTGGCGGTGCGCTACCCCTCCTTCCCCGCCCGCCTTCTGGAGCGCCTGGCCTACCTGGGCTACGCCGTGCCGCCCTTGGCCTTCGCCCTGGCCTGGGTCTTCTTCAGCCTGAAGGGCCTCCCCTTCCTCTACGGCACCCTCCCCCTCCTCATCCTGGTCCTGGCCTTCCACTTTCTGGCGGAAAGCCTGGGGCCCATCCGGGGGGCCCTGCACCAGGTGCCGAGGCGCCTGGAGGAGGCGGCCAGGACCCTGGGGGAAACCCCCGCCGGGGCCTTCTTCCGGGTCACCTTCCCCCTCCTCTGGCGGGGGACGCTGGCGGGAGGGGCTTTGGCCTTCATCGGGGCGGTCAAGGAGCTTCCCATCACCCTCCTCCTAGCCCCCATGGGCTACAGCACCCTGGCCACCCGGGTTTTCAGCTACACTCAGGAAGCCATGTTCGCCGAGGCCGCCCCCTTCGCCCTCCTCATCGCCCTCCTCTCAGCGGCCTTCGTGGGGGTGTTGCTTTGGAGCGAGCGCCGCTTCTAGAACTCCAGGGGATAAGGAAGCGCTTCGGCGAGCACGAGGTGCTCAAAGGGGTGGACCTCGCCGTCTACCCCGGGGAGATCCTGGCCCTCCTGGGGCCCTCGGGGTGTGGCAAGACCACGCTCCTTCGCGTCATCGCCGGCCTGGAGAGCCCCGATGAGGGCCGGGTCCTCCTCGAGGGCCAAGACATCACCCCCCTGCCCCCGGAAAGGCGGGGCATGGGCTTCGTCTTCCAGGACTACGCCCTCTTCCCCCACCTCACGGCCCTGGGCAACGTGGCCTTCGGCCTGAAGGGAAAAGACCGTCTGGAGCGGGCCAGAAGGGCCCTGGAGCGGGTGGGGATGACCCTCTTCCAGGACCGGAAGCCCGGGGAGCTCTCCGGCGGGCAGCAACAGCGGGTGGCCCTGGCCCGGGCCCTGGCCCCCGGGCCTAGGCTCGTCCTCCTGGACGAGCCCTTCTCCAGCCTGGACGCCGGGCTTAGGGCCGCCACCCGGGAGGAGGTGCGCAAACTCCTCAAGGAGACGGGCACCACCGCCATCCTGGTCACCCACGACCAGGAGGAGGCCCTCTCCTTCGCCGACCGCCTGGGGGTCATGCGCGGGGGAAGGCTTTTGCAGGTGGGGACCCCGGAGGAGGTCTACCTGAGGCCCAAGACCCCCTTCGTGGCCCAGTTTTTGGGGCGCACCAACCTCCTCCTCGGGGAGGGGAAGGGGCGGTACGCCGAGACCTGCCTGGGCCCCGTGCCCCTGGCCGAGCCCGCCCACGGGCCCCTCATCCTCTCCCTGAGGCCCGAGGCCCTGAGGCTCATCCCCCCCGGGGAGGGCCCGCTGGGGGAGGTGGTGGCCCGGGAGTTCAAGGGGCACGACCTGACCTACCGGGTGCGGCTTTTGGGCACAGACCGGGAGGTCCAGGTGCAGGAAAGCCCCACCGCCCCCTACCGGGTGGGGGACCGGGTGGGCATCCAGGTGGTGGGGGAGGGGGTGGCCCTCGAGGCCAAGGCCCCCGTGGGCACCGACTAATACCACCCCATGCTGGCCCAAGCCAGCATGGGGGCCCCGGCAAAAGGTTCCTGGGGAAGTTATCAGCATGGTGGGCCGAAGGAAACAGGAAGCAGGGGTATAAGCTAGGCCTGTGCGCCGCATTCTCCTCCTCACCGAGTACGACGGGACCCTCTTCGCTGGGCTCCAAAGACAGCGGCAGGGCCTGCGCACCGTGCAGGGCGAGCTGGAAAAGGCCCTTCCCCATATCGGAGCTCTCCCCAAGGCGGTGGCCGCCGGCCGCACGGACGCCGGGGTTCACGCCCTCGCCATGCCTTTCCACATAGACCTGGCAAGCCCCATCCCCCCGGAAAAGGTGCCCGAGGCCTTAAACCGCCTCCTCCCCGAGGACCTGAAGGTGGTGGCCGCAAGGGAGGTGGCCCCGGACTTCCACGCCAGGAAGGACGCCCTCTGGCGGGCCTACCGCTACCGAGTCCTCCTGCGGCCCCACCCCTCCCCCCTCCTCCGCCACCGGGTCCTCTGGCTCAGGAGGCCCCTGGACCTAAAGGCCATGGAGGAGGCCCTCCCCCTCCTCCTCGGGCGGCACAACTTCCTGGGCTTCGCCAAGGAGGAGACCCGGGAGGGGGTGCGGGAGCTTTTGGAGGCCCGCCTCGAGGTCCTGGAAGGAGAGATGGGCCCGGAGGTCCGCTTCTACTTCAAGGGCAGGAGCTTCCTCCGGGGCCAGGTGCGGGGCATGGTGGGGACCCTGCTGGAGGTGGGCCTGGGCAGGCGCTCCCCGGAAAGCGTGAAGGCCATCCTGGAGACCGCCGACCGCCGCCTGGCGGGCCAAAGCGCCCCGGCCGCGGGGCTTTACTTCCTCGAGGCCGCCTACCCGGAGGAAAAGCTGAAGCCCCCAGGCCCTTAGACAGCCCAGGGGCTTAGGCCCTCTCTAGCGCCCCTCTAGAGGCGGCTCCTGGGGTCCAGGGCATCCCTAAGGCCATCCCCCACGAAGTTAAAGGCCAAGACGGTGATGAAGATCATGAAGCCCGGGGGCAGGGCCAGCCAGGGGGCCGTGAAGATATACTCCTGGGCATTGGCCAGCATGTTCCCCCAGGTGGCCACCGGGGGCTGGATACCAAAGCCCAGGAAGGAAAGCCCCGATTCCACCAGGATGGCGTAGCCCACTTGCAGGGTAGCCAAGACGATCAAGGGCGCTAGGGCGTTGGGGATGAGGTGCCGGAAGAGGATGCGGCTGTCCGAAGCCCCCAGGGCCTGGGCGGCGGTGACGTAGTCCTGTTCCCTAAGGGAGAGAATGGTGCCGCGAACGATACGGGCCGGGGTGAGCCAGCCGAAAAGGACCAGGATGGCGATGATGATGAAGACGCTGGCCGCATCCCCCAGGACGTCCTGCGCCCACTGCCCCACCGGCACCCTAGGGTCCCGCAGGAGGGCAGAGAGAACGAGGAGCAAGGGAAGGGTGGGGATGGCCAGCATGAAGTCAATCAGGCGGCTTATAGCCGTGTCCAGGTCCAAGCGGATCTCTCCCCTAAGCCCCCAGAGAGCGGCGAAGAGGAGAAAGGCCATGGAGATCCAAAAGAAGACCTGAGCCCCCAAGGACCCCGCCTCCCGGCCCATTTCGGTCACCCCCAGGAACATCTGGAAGAGGAGGAAGAGGACCCCGTAGTAAAGGAACCAGGAGAAGACCCGCCAAAGGGCAAAGCTCCAGGGGTAGAACCCCTCCTTCTCCCGGCGCAGGGGGCCTAGATAGAAGCGGAGGGGCCGCCCGGCGTAATACCCCGCCAAAGCCCCCAAGAGGAGCCCCACCAGAACGCTGGAAGTGGCCACGGAAAACCCCACCAGAAGGGAGATCCGGGCACCATACATGAGGCGGGAGAGGACATCCCGCCCCAGGTCATCGGTGCCCAAGGGGTGCTCCCGGCTAGGGGGGGAAAAGATCCTCTCCCCAAAATCCTCCCCCCGGGGCTGGGCAAAGGGGTCGTAGGGGGCTATCCAGGGAGCCAACAAGGCCACCAGGAGCATGAAGGCGATCACCGCCAGGCTGGCCATGGCCAGCCGGTGCCGGCGGAAGCGACGCCAGAAAGCTTTCCAAAAGGTCCTCTGCTCGGAAAGGGGAACCATCGCCTGCCGCATGCGCCTCCTAGCTGTAGCGGATCCTGGGGTCCACCAGGGCGTAGGCCAGGTCCGCCAAAAGGTTGAAGAGGGCCACCATCAGGGCCAAGAAGGCCAGGGCCGCCATGGCCACGCTGTAGTCTTTCTCCACCAAGGCGTCAAAGATGGCCCGCCCCATCCCGGGGTAGCTGAAGACGGTCTCGGTGAGGACCGCCCCGCTCATCACCCCGGGAATAGCCAGGCCCACCAGGGTGACGATGGGGATGAGGGCGTTCCTGAGGGCGTGTTTGTAGAGGACCACCCGCTCGGCGAGGCCCTTAGCCCGGGCGGTGCGGATGTAGTCCTGGGAGAGAACCTCAAGAAGGGAGGCCCGCATGAACCGGGTCCACTCCGCCATGGAAGAGGTGGACAGGACCACCACCGGTAGGATCAGGTGCCAGGCCCAAAGCCCCAGGAAGGTCCCCAGGCTCACTAGCCCCTGGCGCACCTCCTCAAAGAGGAAGGGGGGCACCCCCCCGGTGGGGAACTGCGGGAAACCAGGGATGAGCTCCGGCAGGCGCACGGCGAAGAGGTAGAGGAGGAGGATGCCTAGGAAGAAGTTGGGGATGGAAAGGCCGATGAAGGCGAGGAAGGTGATGGTGTAGTCCGCCAGGGTGTACTGGCGCACCGCCGAGAAAACCCCCACGGGAATGGAGACCAGCAGGGCCAGGAGGAGGGCCAGGCCCGAGAGGAGGAGGGTACGGGGCAGGCGCTGCTCAAAGATGTACTCCGCCGCGGGGATGCCGTAGGTGCGGCTGTAGCCCAAATCCCCCTGGAGGGCCCGGGTGAGCCACTTGGCGTAGCGGATGTGGATGGGGTCGTCCAGGCCGTAGGCCTTGCGCAAAGCCGCAAGCTGCTCGGCGGTGATGCGGGGGTTTTGCATCCGCACCTCGTCCAAGGGGTCCCCCGGCTGGAGGGCCAAGAGGGCGAAGATGACAAAAGAGGCCGCCAGGAGCAAAGGGACCATCTGAAAAAGCCTTCGTACCACGTAAGCGAACATGCCTCCTCCCAGCAAAAAGCCTGCTGGGGAAACCCCCAGCAGGCCTGACTATACCACGCCTAGCGGATGGTGAGGGCGTACTTGGCCTGGTCCCAGCGCTTCTCCGCCCCCCGCTGCGTCCAGCCGATGGTCCAGGGCTCCCAGTTGGGGTAGTTGTTGCCGCCGGAGTAAGCGGCGCTCACGTAGTTCACCAGGCCCTTGCGCACGATCAAGGGGTCGGCGCGGAAGTAGAGGGGCAGGGCGGCCACCTCCTCCGCCCAGATCTCCTGCATCCGGTCAAAGAGGGCCTTGCGCTTCGCGAAGTCAAACTCCACCACCGCCTGATCCCGGAGGCGGTCGTACTCCTCGTTGCACCAGCCGCCCACGTTCTGGCCCCGGTAGTTGTTCTCCCGGGTGGGGCGGAAGCGGCAGGAGAAGAGGTCCCCGTTTTCCGCCAGGCTGGAGATCCAGGCAAACATGAACATCCCCGTCCAGCGGCCTTCGGAAGCCCGCTGGATGAAGTCGTCGGCGAAGACCACGGCGCTGGGGGCGTTGTTGATCCGGACGGCGATGCCGATCTTGCGGAAGTCCTCGGCCACGAACTGCTGGAAGCGCTCGCGGACCACGTTGCCGGCGGTGGTCACCCACTCGATCTCAAAGCGCACGGTGCGGCCGTCCACGGTGCGCTGGAGGATGCCGTCGGGCCCCTTCCTCCACCCCATCTCCGCCAGGAGGGCCTCGGCCTTCTTCAGGTCAAACTCGTACTTCCTGACGTTGGGGTTGTGGAGGGGGTTGACCGGGGCGATCCAGGTGTGGGAGACGGGCTGGAGGCCCTGGAAGACGGTGCGCACGAAGCCCTCGCGGTTGATGGCGTGGAGGAGGGCCTGGCGGGTGCGCTTGTCGTTCAGGCCCAGCTCCCGCACCCTGGGGACAGTGTCAAACTGGTTCACGTCGATGTGCTCCCAGATGGCCCCGGGCACGAACCAGATGTCAAAGTTCCCCCGAGCCCGCTGCACCAGCTGGGGCGCCCGCGCCTGGTCAAAGGTGAGGCCCACCCGGGAGAGGGCGTCAATACTCCCACCCATGATGGCCACCTGGAGGGAGCTGGTGTTCTGGATGAAGCGGTAGACCACCCTCTGGACGTACTTGTCGGCCCCGCCCGGAGGGGTGATGGGGAACTGCGGGTTGCGGACCATCTCCACCGTGCTCCCGGGCACCCAGCGCCGGAGGACAAAGGGCCCGGAGTAGACCATCTTGCCCCGGTTCAGGTAGGCGGGGGTGGAGAAGTCGGTGAAGAACTTGCGGTAGATCTCCGCCAACCGGGCGGCATCCCTCGTGGGGTCCAGGCCCGCAGTCTGGCGCTTCACCTGCTCCCAGGCCGCGCCCATGATGTGCTTGGGAGCGTAGCCAATGGGGCTCCCGATGAGGTCGGTGGCGTAGGCGGGCTCAAAGATCACGGTGAAGTTGCGGGCGTCCCGTACCCGGAGGTTCACCCGCTCCCAGTAGTCGGGGTTGAGGACGGGCATGCCCTTGGCTTTGCCCACCTCAAAGTAGAACTGGACGTCCTCGGTGGTGATGGGGCGGCCGTCGGACCAGCGGGCATCGGGCCGGATAGTGATGTCGATCTCTAGGCGCTTCCGCCCCTGACCGATGTCCGTGAACCGCACCCGGCCGTTCTGGATGGTGGGCACCTCGGTGGCCAGGACGGCGGTGTTCTGCCCGTCCAGGTTCAGGGTGATGAAGGGGACGAAGAGGTAGTTCTCTATCTCCGCCTTGATGGACTGGTTGGAGATGACGGAGAGGAAGTCCCCCGCCAGGACCCTGGGCTCCTGGGAAGCCCCCACGATGAGGCTATTGTCCGCGGGGCCCGCCAGGGCCAGCCCTAGGACCGTTATACCGAGTACGGCCAGCTTGCTTGCTTTTCTCATGCGGCCTCCTTTCCTGTTTGCGGCACTCCCTTATGTGGCCAAGGGTATTATACGCCAGCTGCGCTGAGGGTCAATGGGAAAAAGGTTAAAGGGACCTGAAGCCAGGCCCCTCCTTTAGCTAGTGGCCGCAGGTGCGGGCCTCCCCCTCCTGGTCCTTGGTGCGGAAGGAGTGGCCGCAGCCGCAGGTGCTTATGGCGTTGGGGTTGTGGACGGTGAAGCCGCCCCCCATGAGGCTTTCCACCCAGTCTATCTCCGAGCCCACCAGGTAGGGGAGGGACCTCTGGTCCACCACCAGGCGCACCCCGTGCATCTCCACGAAGGTGTCCCCCTCCAGCTCCCTTTCGTCCACGGCCATGCCGTACTGGAAGCCCGAGCACCCCCCGGACTTGACGTAGACCCGGATGGCCGCCCCTTCCTTGCCGTAGCGGGCCAGGATCTCCTTGGCCTTTTCCGCCGCCAGGGGGGTGATGCGGATGACCGCCTCCTGGGCTTCTACCATGTCCCAACCTCCCTACCGTAAGGCTAGCACGGCGGGGGTGAGGAAAGGTGAGGCAGGTTTCAAGGGGTTAAGCACCCCACCGCGGCCTTTGCCGCGGTGGGGGCCCCAGAAAAGCCCTTCCACAGCCCCGGCTTGGGCACCCTATGTCGCAAAACCAACGCGCGGGCACTTAGGATGGGGGTATGGACGTGTCCCGCGTGCAGGCGGTGCTAAGGGAAGAGGGGTTTGACGGCTGGCTCCTCTACTCCTTCGGGCGGAGCAACCCCGTGGCCCTTCAGGTTTTGGGCCTGGCCCACCTCCACCTCACCCGCCGCCTGGCCTACTTCCTCCCTCGGGAGGGGGAGCCCACCCTCCTCTGCCACGCCATTGAAGTGAGCCTCCTCCCGCCCCTTCCCGGGAAGTGGCGCACCTACCACACCTGGCAGGGCTTCCTAGAGGGGCTTGCCCAGGTCCTCGAGGGCTCCTGGCGCATCGCCTTGGAGTACGTGCCCGGGGGGCGGATCCCCTACCTCTCCCAGGTGGACGGAGGGACCCTGGACCTCCTCAGGGGGATGGGCCTCGAGGTCGCCTCCTCCTGGCCCCTCCTCCTCCTCTTCCAGACCTGGGACGAGGAGAAGCTCAAGGCCCATAGACGGGCGGCCTCCGGCCTGGTCCAGGCCAAGGACGCGGGCCTGGCCCTCCTCCGGGAAAACCCCAGGGCCACGGAAAGGGAAGTCCAGGCGCGGATGGCCCAGGTCCTGGAGGGGCTTGGCCTCACCTTTGACCACCCCCCCATGGTGGCCTTTGGAAAGAACAGCGCCAACCCCCACCACGCGCCCACGGAGAAGGCCCTGGAGGAGGGGGAGGTGGCCCTTCTGGACCTGTGGGCCAAGGAGCCCGGCGGGGTCTACGCCGACGTCACCTGGATGGCGGGCCTCGAGGTGGGCGAGGCCGCCCACCGGGCCTTCCAGGCGGTGCGGGAGGCCCGGGATCAGGCCATCGCCTTCGTGGCCAGGGCCTACCGGGAAGGGCGCCACCCCCGGGGGTACGAGGTGGACCGGGTGGCCAGGGGGGTTCTGGAGGGGATGGGGTATGGGCCCTACATCCGCCACCGCACCGGCCACAACCTGGGGGAGGAGGTCCACGGCTTCGGGCCCCACCTGGACGACCTGGAGACCCAGGATTTCCGCCCCCTGGTCCCGGGCTTGGCCTTCACCGTGGAACCGGGGGTCTACCTGGAGGGCTTCGGCGTGCGCACGGAGGTGAACGTCTACCTTCACCCGGAAGGGCCGGAGGTAACCACCCCCCTCCAGGAGGCCATCACCCCCCTCTAATCCACGCCGGCCGGGCAGGAGACCCCAGTCCAGGGCGTGGTATCTTGGGGGGCGGCATGGACCGCCCCCTTCTGATCTTCTCCGGCCAGTCCAACCAGCCCCTGGCTCGGGCCATCGCCGAGGCCCTGGGCATACCCTTGGGCAGGAGCACCACCCAGCGCTTCGCCAACGACAACCTCTTCGTCCGCTTTGAGGAGAGCCTCCGGGAAGGGGACGTCTTCATCGTCCAGTCCTTCACCCCCCCGGTGCAGGACCACCTCATGGAGCTCCTCATGATGGTGGACGCCGCCAAGGGGGCCAGCGCCGCCCGGGTCACCGCCGTCATCCCCTACTTCTCCTACGCCAGGAGCGACAAGAAGGACTCCCCCCGCATCTCCATCGCCGCCAGGCTCGTCGCCGACCTCCTGCAGACCGCCGGGGCGGACCGGGTCCTCACCATGACCCTCCACTCCCCCCAGGTGCACGGCTTCTTCAAGATCCCCGTGGACCACCTCTCCGCCGAACCCGTAATCGCCAACCACTTCGCCACCAGGGTGGACCTGGAAAACGCCGTGGTGGTGGCCCCAGACGCCGGGGACCTTAAAAGGGCAAGCTCCCTAGCGAGAAGGCTCCGCCTGCCCCTGGCCTTCATAGACAAGGAGCGGGTCTCCGACACCGAGGTGCGGGTGCGGATGCTGGTGGGGGAGGTCAGGGGCAAGACGGCCCTGATCGTGGACGACGAGATCTCCACCGCGGGGAGCCTGGTGGAGGCGGTGGAGGCCCTAATGCAGGCCGGGGCGGAGGAGGTCTACGCCGCCGCCACCCACGGGGTCTACGTGGGGCCGGCCCTGGAGCGCATCGCCAAAAGCCCGGTCAAGGAGGTGGCCGCCACCGACACCTGCCCTCCCAAGGAAGCCCCCAAGCTCAAGACCCTCACCGTGGCCCCCATCTTCGCCGAGGCCATCTGGCGGATCCACCGGGGCGAGTCCGTCTCCAGCCTCTTCACCTAGCATGGAAAGGCGCCTCGTCCTCGCCGGCCTTCCCGTCCTGGCCCAGATCCCGGAAAACCCCAGGGCCATCCTCCTCGCCCTCCACGGCCTCCAGGGCTCCAAGGAGCACATCCTCTCCCTGCTTCCCGGCTTTAAGGAGGCGGGCTTCCTCCTCCTGGCTCCCGACGCCCCCAGGCACGGGGAAAGGGGCACGCCCCCTTCCGCCAAGAGCGGGCGCTACGTGGAGGAGGTCTACCAGATGGCCTTGGCCTTCGCCGAGGAGGCCTGGCGGGTGGCGGAGGAGGCCAGGGCCCGCTACGGCCTTCCCCTCTTCCTGGCGGGGGGAAGCCTGGGCGCCTTCGTGGTCCACCTCCTCCTCTCCCGGGGCTTCCGGCCAAAAGGGGCCCTCGCCTTCATCGGGAGCGGCTTTCCCATGAAACTTCCCCAGGGGCAGAGCCTTCAGGACCCCCAGGTGGCCGCCCTCTACCAGGCCCCCCCGGCCACCAGGGGCGAGGCCTACGGAGGGGTACCCCTTCTCCACCTCCACGGCACCAGGGACCTGATCGTCCCCCTGGAGCGCATGGAGAAGACCGTAGCGGCCCTCAGGCCCCACTATCCCGAAGGCCGGCTGGCCCGCTTCGTGGAGGAGGGGGCGGGGCATATCATCACCCCCCTCATGGCCCGGGTAGGGCGGGCTTTTCTGGAGGCATGGCTCTAAAGATACCCCATCTAAGCCTTCGCCGGGATGGGGGCCCCAGAAAGATCCTAGTGGGGCTCCAGGGCTACCGGGGCTTTCCCGGCGGGTTCAAGGCCTACCGCCGGGTCTTCCCCACGGTGGAGCTCTCCTGGTGGCACCGCCTGCCGGACGAAAGGACCTTGGGCCGCCTCGAGGCGCTCGCCCCCCCGGGGTTCCTCTTTAGCGCCCTCGGCCACAAGCACCTCACCTTTAGGCCAAGCGGCGAGGAAAGGCGCACCCTGAGGCGCTTCCTGAGGCGCTTCCGGCGCTTTGGGGAGAAGCGGGGGGCGGTCCGCCTCCTCGTCCCCCAGGGGGTGGAGGAAGGGGCCATGGCCCTTTGGCTGGACCTCCTCGAGGCGGTGCTGGAGGAGCTTGGCCCCTTCCCCCTCTTCTTCCAGGCCCCCGAACCCTTGAGGCCCCTGCTGAAGGCCCGGGGCCACCTTCTGGTCAACGAGGAGGGGCCCCTTCTCTACCTCCTGGACCCTCCCGGGCTTCCCGAGGGGGAGGGCTTCGCCTACTTCTCCTCTTCCCAAGCCCTGGCCCAGGCCCTACACTCATAGCGGAGGTTGACCCGGATTGAAGACGGCCAAGCGCTTTTCCCCCAAAGAAGCCGAGGAGGTCTACCTGGTCCCCTACTGGGGGGCGGGGTTTTTCCGGGTAGGCGAAAGGGGCGAGCTGGAGGTGACCCCTCTGGGCCCTGAAGGGCCTTCCGCCTCCCTTTTGGAGATCGTGGAGGCCCTGAGGGACGAGGGGCGGCCCCTACCCCTTGTCCTCCGCTTCCCCCAGATCCTGGAGGCCCGGGTCCGGGAGCTCAACGAGGCCTTCCTCCGGGCCATGGAGAAGTACGGCTACCGGGGGGGCTACCGGGGGGTCTACCCGGTGAAGGTCAACCAGCGCCGCCTGGTCCTGGAGACCGTGGCCCGGGCGGGTAGGCCCTACCACCACGGCCTCGAGGCGGGCAGCAAGCCGGAGCTGGCCCTGATCCTGGCCCAGGACCTCTCCAAGGAGGCCCTCATCACCACCAACGGCTTCAAGGACGACGACTTCATCCGCCTGGCCCTCATGGGCAAGAAGCTGGGCCGCAACGTGGTCATCACCCTGGAGAAGTTCGCCGAACTCCCCAGGGTCCTCCGCCTCTCCCGGGAGGTGGGGGTGAGGCCCAGCCTGGGGATCCGCTACAAGCTGAAGGCCAAGGGGGCGGGGCAGTGGGAGGCCTCGGGGGGAGAGAACGCCAAGTTCGGCCTCACCACCCCCGAGATCGTCAAGGCGGTGGAGATCCTTAAGGAAGAGGGCCTCCTGGACACCCTGGTCATGCTCCACGCCCACATCGGCAGCCAGGTCACGGACATCCGCCGCATCAAAGCCGCCGTGCGGGAGGCGGCCCAGACCTACGTGCAGCTCAGGAAACTGGGAGCCCCCCTCCGCTACCTCAACCTGGGGGGCGGCCTGGCCGTGGACTACGACGGCTCCAAGACCAACTTTTACGCCTCCGCCAACTACACGCTTCAGGAGTACGCCGAGGACCTGGTCTACGTGACCAAGGAGGTGGTGGAGGCCCACAGAGAGCCCCACCCCATCCTGGTGACGGAGTCGGGGCGGGCGGTGACCGCTTACCACGAGGTCCTGGTCCTGGAGGTCATTGACGTCATCACGCCTCCCGGGGAGAAAAAGCCCGCGCCCCCCCCTGAGGAGGCCCACCCCCTGGTCAAGGAACTCTGGGAAAGCCTGGAAAACCTCTCGGCTAAGAACTTCCGCGAGGTCTACCACGACGCCTTCGCCGACAAGGATACCTTGCAAACCCTCTACGACCTGGGCCTGGTGTCCCTGAAGGACCGGGCCCTGGCGGAGGAGATCTTCTACCACATCGCCCGGCGGGTCTACGCCATCGCCCAGAGCCTCCCCTACGCCCCCGACGAGCTGGAGGACCTGGAGAAGCTCCTGGCCGACAAGCTGGTGTGCAACTTCTCCATCTTCCAAAGCCTCCCCGACGCCTGGGCCATCCACCAGCTCTTCCCCATCGTCCCCTTGGGCCGCCTGCAGGAACCCCCTACCCGCAGGGCCACCCTGGTGGACATTTCCTGCGACTCCGACGGGAAGATTGACCGTTTCATTGACCTCCACGACGTGCGCCACACCCTTCCCGTCCACCCCGTGCGCCCGGGGGAGCCCTACTACCTGGGGGTCTTCCTGATAGGGGCCTACCAGGACGTCTTGGGCAGCAACCACAACCTCTTCGGCCAGGTGGGGGAGGCCCATGTGGAGGTGGACGAGGAGGGCTTCGCCATAGAGCGCTTCGTCCCCGGAGAGACGGCGGAGGAGGTCATTGAGAAGATGGGCTTCACCGCCCGGGAGCTCATGCTTGGGGTGGAGCGCCTGGTGCGGCAAAGCCGGCTCTCCCCCGCAGAAAAAGGGGCCTTCCTGGAACGCTACGCCCGGGAGCTCCAGGGGTACACCTACCTGGAGGACTAGGGGCCGTTAAGGCTCCATTAAAGACGAGGCCCTCTACCGGGCCAAGCGCGCGGGGAAAAACCGGGTGGAGACGGCCTAACCCAGAGAACTAGGCTCCGGTACGCTCTTTTGGGGCCCCCGCCGCGGCTCTTGCCACGGCGGGGTACTCTAAAGCCCCGCTTCCCGCCTCAAGGCCTCCACCCGGTCCGTCTCCTCCCAGGGGAAACCGGGCCGGCCGAAGTGGCCGTAGGCGCTGGTGGGGGTGTAGATGGGCCTCAGGAGGTCCAGCTCCTCAATGATGGCCAGGGGCCTCGGGTCAAAGACCTTAGCGGCGATCTCCGTGAGCTTCTCGTCGGGCAGGACCCCGGTGCCGAAGGTCTCCACCCGCAAGGACACGGGCCGCGCCTTGCCGATGGCGTAGGCGAGCTCCACCAAGGCCCGCTTCGCAAGCCCCGCCGCCACCAGGTTCTTGGCCATGTAGCGGGCGTAGTAGCTGGCGGAGCGGTCCACCTTGGTGGGGTCCTTGCCGCTGAAGGCCCCGCCCCCGTGGGGCACCGCCCCTCCGTAGGTGTCCACGATGATCTTCCGGCCCGTCAAGCCGGTGTCGGCGTGGGGGCCTCCCAGGACGAAGCGGCCCGAGGGGTTGATGAGGTACTCCGTCTCCCCCTCCTTGAGGTACTCCGCCGGGATGGCCTGGCGGACCACCTCCCGGATCAGGTCCTCCCTAAGCTGCTCCTGCTCCACCTCGGGGGAGTGCTGGGCGGAGACCACCACGGTCTTCACGTAAAGGGGCCGGTCCCCCTCGTAGACCACGGTCACCTGGGCCTTGCCGTCGGGGCGCAGGTAGGGCAGGAGGCCCGTCTTGCGCACCTCGGCCAGGCGCATGGTGAGACGGTGGGCCAGGGTGATGGGGAGGGGCATGAGCTCCGGGGTTTCGTCCGTGGCGTAGCCGAACATGAGGCCCTGGTCCCCCGCCCCCACGCGGTCTAAGGGATCGGTGGACTTGAGAACCCGCCACTCGTAGGCCAGGTTCACGCCTCCGGCGATGTCCGGGGACTGCTCGTCTATGGCGGTGAGGACGGCGCAGGTGTCGGCGTCAAAGCCGTACTTGGCCCGGGTGTAGCCCACCTCCCGCACCGTCTTGCGCACCAGGCCCGGGATGTCCACGTACCCCTCGGTGGTGATCTCCCCCGCCACGAAGACGAGCCCCGTGGTGACCAGGGTCTCTGCCGCCACCCGGGCCTTCTTGTCCTGGGCGATGAGGGCATCCAGGATGGCGTCGGAGATCCGGTCCGCCAGCTTGTCCGGGTGCCCTTCCGTGACCGATTCAGACGTGACCAGCCGCAACTTGCGCACCTCCTTAGGGATCTGCCCCCCTGGGGCAACCCCGATAGTATAGCACCCCCCCTTGGCCGTCCAGTATGCTTGGCCCCCGTGAGGAACCCCAAGGCCCCCATCGGCGTCTTTGACTCGGGCGTGGGCGGGCTCACCGTACTGACCGCCCTGAAGAAGGCCCTTCCCCAGGAGGACTTCCTCTATTTCGGCGACACGGCCCGGGTGCCCTATGGGGGCAGGCCCCTCTCCATGGTGCGGCGCTTCGCCTGGGAGATCGCGGGCTTTCTCCTCCGGGAGGGGGTGAAGGCCATCGTGGTGGCCTGCAACACGGCGAGCTCCGCCGCCCTCCCCGACCTGGCGGAAGACCTTTCCGTGCCCGTCTTCGGGGTCCTGGAGCCGGCGGCCCAGGTGGCCCGGGGCTACCGCAAGGTGGGCCTCATCGGCACAGAGGCCACGGTGGGTAGCCGAGCCTACGAGCGCTACGTGGACCTCTCCTGGGCCAAGGCCTGCCCCCTCTTCGTCCCCCTGGTGGAGGAGGGGCTCTGGGACGACCCCGTGGCCCTCCTCATCGCCCGGCACTACCTCGAGGAGGCCCCGGAGGACCTCGAGGCCCTCATCCTGGGCTGCACCCACTACCCCTACCTGAAAAGGGCCATCCAGGAGGTCCTACCCCGGGTGGCCCTCATAGACTCCGCCGAGGCCACGGCCGGGAAGGTGGCCGAGGCCCTGGCGGCCGAGGGGCTTTTGAACCCGGAAGGCAGGGGCCAGGTGGTCCACTACGTGACCGGGGACCCGGAGAGCTATAGGGCCCTGGCGGAGCGCCTGGGGGTGCGGGTGGAGGCCCTGAGGCGGGTAAGCTTGGAGGAGCTCTAAGGCCGTCTCGCTCCGGCGCAGGGCCAACCCCCCTCCCGGGTTAAGCCAGGGCCATGCCCAGGAAGCCCCTTATAGACCAGCTCCACCGCGAGGACAGCTGGCGGCTTTTCCGCATCCTGGCGGAGTTCGTGGAAGGGTTTGAGGCCCTCGCGGAAATAGACGTGCCTCTGGTGTCCGTCTTCGGCTCGGCCCGCTTTGGGGGGGCCACCCCGCCTACGCCCTGGGCTACCGCCCCGGATACCCCGGAAGAGGTGGTTGGCGGCCCTGAAGGCGGTATCCTGAAGGGGATGCGGGTTGTCCTGGCCACCTCCAACCCCGGCAAGGTGCGGGAGCTGAAGGCGGGTCTAGAGCCCCTGGGCTGGACCCTCCTCTCCCTGGCCGACTTCCTCTTGCGCATGCCCAAGGAGGAGGGGAGCACCTTCCTGGAAAACGCCCTTCTGAAGGCGGCCTACGCGGCCAGGGCCACGGGCCTCCCCGCCTTGGCCGACGATTCGGGCCTCGAGGTCTTCGCCCTGGGGGGCGAGCCCGGGGTCTACAGCGCCCGCTACGGGGGGCGGGAGACCGACCGGGAGCGGAACGTCTACCTCCTGGAGAGGATGCGCCACCTGAAGGGGGAGGAGAGGCGGGCCCGCTTCGTGGCCGTTTTGGTCCTGGCCTACCCCGACGGGCACGCCGAGGCCTACGAGGGGAGCGTAGAGGGGGTGATCCTGGAGGCTCCCCGGGGGGAGGGCGGCTTCGGCTACGACCCCCTCTTCTTCATCCCCGAGGCGGGGAAGACCTTCGCCGAGATGAGCCTAGAGGAGAAGGCCCGCTACTCCCACCGGGGCCGGGCCCTACAGGCCCTCCTCAAGGCCTACGAAAAGGGCCCTCCGCCCCGGGAGATCTCCAGGCTGGAATGAACGTCCTCTCGCCCCACATCGCCCTCTACCGCCTCTTTGACCTGGCGGACGAGATAGACCTCGCCCGCCTGGGCACGCCCAGGCTCCGCCTCTCCCGCCCCCGGCTGGGGGCGGTGCGCTTCCAGAACCCCCCGGCCCAGCTGGAGCTGGGGGTGCGGAGCGTGGAAGGGGTTTCCGGCCTCCTCACCGCCCGGCTTTACGAGTTCGGGGTGGCCTCCCTCTCCTTCCGGGTGCACCTGGGGGAGAGGCTGCCGTGGGAGGCCTTCGTGGAAAAGGCCCTGGCCATGCCCGAGCTTCCCTTCTGGGAGGGCTTTTTTATGGCGGAGCTGGCCGCTTTGGAGCCCTACCTCCAAGGGGCCCTCCTCCGCCCCGAGGAGAAGCGGCTTTCCGAGGAGTTTGTGGTCTACCACGCCCTGGGCCTCGAGGGGGCCAAGGCCCACGCCCCCCCCGTGGACCTCACCCCCTTGTGGATGGGGACCCGGGAGGAGTTCGCCCCCGAGGTGCGCCGGGAGATGGAGCGCTACCGCTACAGCTACTCCACCGAGGACCTGGCCCTTTTGGGCTTTGACCGGGTTCTGATCCTGGACTCCGAGGGGATCTGGGACGTGGCCGACCTGGTGGAGTTCGTCCACGCCCAGCTTCTGGAGCTCTCCTACTACGACCGGGTCCTCACCGAGGAGCTGGAAAGGGTGCCCCAGGTCCTAAGGGTGCGGGGCCTTTGGGGCTACGGCCGGCTTCAGCGCCTGAGGCGGCACCTCATGGCCCGGCACGCCGAGATCGCCGACGTCAAGGCCCGGATGGAGGGGGCCTTGCGCATCACCGAGGACCTCTTCTACGCCAAGATCTACCGGGCCGCCCTGGAGCTTTACGGGGCCCACGAGCTGGAACGGAGCGTGGAGGAGAAGCTGAGGGCCCTCGAGGCCACCTACGAGATGGTCACCGAAGAGGTGGCCCACCTCCGCAGCCAGGCGGTGGAGGTGGGCATCCTGGCGCTCATCGCCTTTGAGGTGGCGCGGGCCCTCCTTTAGGGGCACCTGTCCCTCAGGCTGGTGGTATGCTCATGGAGTAGGGCGCGAAAAAACTTTGGGGCGGAAACGCTACCACACGCCCGCAGGTGGGAGTATGAGTTTTCAAGAGGCGCACCCCTACTGCCGCGCCCCCTTTCCCTGGGACGAAGGGAGTTGGGATCGGGACCTCCTCCGCTTCCTGAAGCGCCTCGTCCACCTCAAAAAGACCCACCCCGCCCTCCGCCAGGGGGGCCTTCTGCCCCTGGAGGCCCCGGAGGGCGTCCTGGCCTTCCGCCGGCGGTGGCGGGGGAAGGAGGTCCTGGCCTACTTCGCCAAAGAAGGGGCCAGGCTTCGGGTTCCCCAGGGGGTGGACCTCCTCACGGGCCAGGAGGTGGCGGGGGAGGTGGAGGCCCGGTACCTCCTCTTGGAGCCCGTATCCTAGAAGCATGGAACCCAAAGGCCCGCCCAAAGACCTCCTCGCCCAAGCGGAAGGCCTTCAGGGCGTGAACCCCAGTACCCCGGGCTTCAGGGAGAGGCTCCTCGCCCTCCTCCTGGAGGCCAAAGCCCGCTGGGAAAGCCTTTCCCCCGAGGAAAAAAGGCGGCTTCTCGCCCTGTTGGGCGCCCTCCTTTCCCTCTTGCCTTGGGGAAGGTTGGGGCGGATCGGGGCTCTCTTCCAGAGGGCCACAAGCCCCCAGGCCCAGCTCCTTTTGCGGCTGGCCCTCAGGCTCCTAAAGCGCTAGTCCCGGGCTATACTGGACTTTTGTGCGGGACGTCCTCGAGGTCCTGGAGTTCCCCAAGGTGAAGGCCCTCCTGGCAGCGAGGGCCAAGACCCCCTTGGGGCAGGAGCTGGCCCTCGGCCTGGCTCCCCTTTCCCGGGAAGAGGCGGAAAGGCGCCACGGGCTCACCCAGGAGGCCCTCAGCTACCCCTACGCCCTCCCCGAGGCCGGGGCCTTGAAGGCGGCCTGGGAGCGGGCCAAGGCGGGAGGGAGGCTTTCTGGGCCCGAGCTCCTTCGGGCGGCCCAGGCCCTCGAGGAGGCCATGGCCCTCAAGGAGGAGCTCCTTCCCCTGCAAAACGCCCTGAGCCAGGTGGCGGCGGGCATCGGGGACCACGGGGCCTTCCTCCTTCGGGTCAGGAAGGCCCTGGACGAGGAGGGGACGGTGCGGGACGAGGCCAGCCCCCGCCTCAAGCAGATCCGCCAGGAACTCCACCCCCTGCGCCAGGAGATCCTGGACCGCCTTTACGCCCTCATGGACCGGCACAAGGAGGCCGTCCAGGACCGCTTCGTCACCCTTAGGCGGGAGCGCTACTGCATCCCGGTGCGGGCCGGGATGGCCCATAGGATCCCGGGCCTCCTCCTGGACGAGTCCGAGTCCGGGGCCACCCTCTTCATAGAGCCCCTCTCGGTGGTCAAGCTCAACAACCGCCTCTACGCCCTTAGGCTCCAGGAGGAGGAGGAGGTGAACCGGATCCTCAGGGAACTCTCCCAGCGCCTGGCCGAGGACCCAGGGGTGCCGGGGACCCTCGAGGCCCTGGCCCTTCTGGATCTAGTCCAGGCCCAGGCCGCCTTGAGCAGGGACCTGGGGCTTTCCCGCCCCCGGTTCGGGGAGGGCTACGCCCTGGAGGAGGCCTTCCACCCCCTCATAGAGAACCCGGTCAAGAACAGCTTCGCCCTGGACGAAACCCACCGCCTCCTCCTCATCTCCGGCCCCAACATGGGGGGCAAGACGGCCCTCCTCAAGACCCTGGGCCTCGCCGTCCTCATGGCCCAGTCCGGCCTCTTCGTGGCCGCTAAGAGGGCCACCCTGGCCTGGCCCGACCGGGTCTACGCCGACATCGGCGACGAGCAGTCCCTTCAGGAAAGCCTCTCCACCTTCGCCGGGCACCTCAAGCGCCTCAAGGAGATGCTGGAAGGGGCCACGGAGAGGAGCCTGGTCCTCATAGACGAGCTGGGAAGCGGCACCGACCCCGAGGAGGGGGCGGCCCTCTCCCAGGCCATCCTCGAGGCCCTCCTGGCCCGGGGGGTCAAGGGCATGGTCACCACCCACCTCTCCCCCCTCAAGGCCTTCGCCCAGGGGCGGGAGGGGGTCATGAACGCCTCCATGCGCTTTGACTTGGCCACCCTACGCCCCACCTACGAGCTGGTCCTGGGGGTGCCGGGGCGGAGCTACGCCCTGGCCATCGCCCGGAGGCTGGCCCTGCCCGAGGAGGTCCTGAGGCGGGCCGAGGCCCTCCTCCCTGAGGGGGGCAGGCTGGAAGCCCTTTTGGAGAAGCTAGAGGCCGAGCGCCTGGCCCTCATGGAGGAAAAGCGCCGCCTGCAGAAGGCCCTGGAGGAGGCCGAGGCCCTGAAGCGGGAGCTTCTGGCCCGGGAGAAGGGCTTCGCCGAGGAGCGACAAAGGCGCCTGAAGGCCCTCGAGGAGGAGGTGCGGCAGCGCCTTCTCCAGGTGGAGGCCGAGCTCAAGGCCATCAGGGAGAAGGCCAGGACCGAGGGCAAGCGGGACGCCCTGCGGGAGCTCATGGCCTTGAAGGAGCGCTACGCCAAGAAGACCCCGCCGCCCCCGCCCCCCCCGGGCCTCACCCCGGGCCAGGCGGTGGAGGTGCCCTCCTTGGGAAAGCGGGGCCGGCTCCTAGAGATCCGGGGAGAGGAAGCCCTGGTCCAGGTAGGCCCCCTGAAGATGAGCCTGAAGGCCGCCGAGCTCAAGCCCCTCCAGGAGGAGGCTACCCCCAAGGCCCTCCCCCTCAGGCCCCGCCGGGAGGTGAAGGAGGTGGACCTCCGGGGCCTCACCGTGGAAGAGGCCCTTCTGGAAGTGGATAGCGCCCTGGAGGAGGCCCGCGCCCTGGGCCTCCCCACCCTCCGCCTCCTCCACGGCAAGGGCACGGGCGCCTTACGCCAGGCCATCCGGGAGGTTTTGCGCCGGGACAAACGGGTGGAGGCCTTCGCCGACGCGCCCCCCAACGAGGGAGGGCACGGGGTCACGGTGGTGGTCCTTAAGGGTAGCCCCTGACCGTTTCTAACGCAATAGGGTAAGAATCCCCAAAACGACCGCGATCCCCGTGAAGTAAAGCATGGCCTTGTTGAAGGCGGTGTTAATCTCGGCCTTCATCTCCTGGCGGAGCCCGTCCATCTCCTGGCAGAGGCCTGAGATCTCGGCCCGCACCTCCTGGCGCAGGCCGTTGAACCTCTCCTCCACCTCCTGGCGAAGCCCGGAGATCTCCGCCTTCACCTCCTGGCGAAGCCCAGCGATCTCCGCCTTCACCTCCTGGCGCAGGCCGTTGAACTTCTCCTCCATCCCCTGGCGGAGGCCCGCAATCTCGGCCCGCACCTCCTGGCGGAGGCTGGCCATCTCTGCCTTCACCTCCTGGCGGAGAAGGTCCATCCTCGCCTCCAGGGCGGACACCCGGTCGGGGAGGACGGCCATCACCCCTTCCACGATGCCTTCTAGCTTGTAGAGGCGTTCTTCTACGGTCATCTGGCTCTCAGGATAGCAGACCCGCCCGCGCCTCAAAGAGGCCTTCCCTCCAACTCGGCGATACGGGCCCGCACCTCCTGGGGAAGAGGGGCAGGCCTTCCTCCCTCCAGCCAGACCTGGACCGTCTTCCCCCTGGCCGCCTCCTCCCCCGCCGCCAGAACCAGGTACTCCATGTCAAAGCTGGAGCGCCCCAGGCGGACCACCCGCACCCCCACCTCCACCGGGTCCTGCAGGAGGATGGGTCTCAGGAAGTCCACCTCGGCCCGAGCCAGGATGAAGTGCCCCTTGCCCACCCAGTCCGGCTCCAACCGGGAGAAGTAAGCCGCGCGGGCCACCTCCAGATAGGTGAGGTAGACGGCGTTGTTCACGTGCCCCAGAGCGTCCAGGTCGCGGAAGCGCACCTGGATGGGTACCACCACGGGAAAGCCTTCCACGGGGAAAAAGCTTACCACCTCCCGGCCTCTGACCCAGGGGTCAGGTAGAGTGGGGTCATGACGGAGACCACCTGGGACCTGACCCCCCTTTTCCCCAGCCTGGAAAGCCCGGAGTTCCAGAGGGCCTGGCAGGGCCTGAGGGAGCGCATCGGCGGGCTCAAGGACCTTCTGGAGCGGGAAGCCCCCCTCCAGGAGGTCCTCTTTGCCCTAGACACCCTCTTTGAGGAGGCCCTTCCCCTTCAGGCCTACCTCTACGCCCGCTTCAGCGCCAACACCGCCGACGAGGCCGCGTTGGCCAAGCTCTCCGAGCTAGAGATCCTCCTCCTGGACTTCCAGCGCCTAAGGCCACGCCTCACCCGCTACCTAGCCCTGCAGGACCCGGAGGAGGCGGCCCCTTACCGCCTCCTTGTGGAGGAAGCCCGGCTTTTCGCCCTCCACATGATGCCCGAAGGGGAGGAGACCCTAGCGGCGGAGCTCTCCCTCTCCGGCCGGGGGGCCTGGGCCAAGCTCCACGAGAACCTGACCAGCCAGATCACGGCGGTGGTGGACGGGGAGGAAATGCCCATCACCAAGGTGCGCAACCTCTATTTCCGTCCCGAGGAAGACGTGCGCAGGAAAGCCTACCGGGCGGAGCTTCTGGCCTGGGAGCAAAACCAGGTGCCCATCGCCTACGCCCTGAACGGGGTGAAGGGGGAGGCGGTGGTGCTGAACCGCAGGCGGGGCTTTCGGGACGACCTGGAGCCCACCCTTCTGCAAAACCGCATCACCAGAAAGGCCCTTCTGGCTATGCAGGAGGCGGTGGAGGAAAGCCTTCCCCTCTTTCGGCGCTACTACCTTCTGAAGGCCAGGGCTCTAGGCAAGGAGCGCCTGGACTGGTGGGACCTCTTCGCTCCCATAGGCCAGGGGCGGCGCTGGACCCTGGAGGAGGCCCGAAGCTTCATCGTGGAGAAGCTCGCCGCCTTCTCCCAAAACGCCGCCCAGGTGGCGGAGGTGGCCTTTAGGGAGCGCTGGATGGATCTCCTCCCCCGCAAAGGCAAGGTGGGCGGGGCCTACTGCATGCCGAGGGGTGGGGGGAAGAGCCTGATCCTGGCCAACTACGAGGAAAGCTTTGAGTCCGTCTCTACCCTAGCCCACGAGCTGGGCCACGCCTACCACAACTTCGCCCTAGCCCGGGTCCCCGCCTCCTTGCGGGAGGTGCCCATGACCTTGGCGGAGACGGCCAGCATCATGAACGAGACCCTGGTGGTGGAAGCCGCTCTGAAGGAGGCTTCCCCCGAGGAGGGCCTCCTGATCCTGGACGCCTACCTGCAGGGGGCGGCCCAGGTGGTGGTGGACATCCATAGCCGCTTCCTCTTTGAGTCCTGGGTCTTCGCCCGAAGGAAGGAGCGGGAGCTTTCCCCAAGGGAGTTCAAGGAGCTCATGGTGGAGGCCCAGAAGAGGGCCTACGGGGAGGCTCTAGCCTCCTTCCATCCCTACATGTGGGCGGTGAAGGGGCACTACTACGGGAGCGACTTCTACAACTACCCCTACACCTTCGGCCTCCTCTTCGGCCTGGCCCTCTACAGCGAGGCCAAGGAGGACCCGGCCTTCATGGAGCGCTATGAGGGGCTCCTGGCCGAGTCCGGGATGCACACCGCCAAGGCCCTGGCGGCCCGGTTCGGCTTTGACCTGGAAAGCCCGGAGTTCTGGCGGAAGGGCCTGAAGGTCTTGGCCGAGAAGGTGGAGGAGCTAGAGCGCCGCCTCCCGGCTTAGCCCCTTCCTTTTCCCCACCGGGCAGTCCCCTTGCACCCTCCTGACCGTCCTCTGACCCAAGGGGAGTAGCCTGAAGAAGATGCGGCTTCTCGTCCTCTGCACCCACAACTCCGCCCGCAGCCAGATGGCGGAGGCCTGGCTCAAGCACCACGCCCGGGCGCTGGGGGTGGACCTCGAGGTCCACTCCGCCGGCACGGAGAAGACCTACGTGAAGGAGGAGGCCAAGCGGGTGATGGCCGAGGTGGGCCTGGACCTCACGGGCCACTTCTCCAAGACCCTTCTTGAGGTGCCAGATCCCTGGAACTTTGACCTGGTCCTCACCGTCTGCGACCAGGCCAAGGAGGCCTGCCCCGCCTACCCCGCCGAGACCCAAAAGCGCCACGTTTCCTTCCCCGACCCCACCGGCAGGCCCCTGGAAGAGTGGCGCCGGGTCCGGGACGCCCTGGGGCGGCTGAGCCTCTACCTGGTGGAAAGCCTGAAGAAAGGCGAGATCCCCTCGGACGAGGCGTTGAGGCGGATAGCCGAAAACGCCTAAACACCCTCTCCTCTACGGGAGCTCGCAGCATCCCCCTCCAACCCCGAGCCGGGGGTTTAAGGATTTTGTAAGGGGGCCCCGCTACCCTAAGCAGTAAGGAGGGGACGAGATGAGGGGTTTGAACCTCAGGTGGGCGATTACGCTTTTGGTCGTCGCTTCGGGAGCTCTGTTGGGCGGATGCGGAGGCCCTCCTCCGCCGCCCAGCCTCAGCATAGAGGAGCTGACCTCTTCGGTGGAGTCATCCCCCGGTAGTGAGGTGTCGCTCAACTTCAAGCTCGCCTCCACCACGGGCTACAGCGGGGAAGTCACCTACGCCCTACTGGAGAACAACCAAAGGGTGACCTGGGCCACCTTAAGCCCGGAGCGGGAACAGGTGTCCATCCCCAAAGATGGCCGCCGCCCCACCAGCCTTAGGGTGCGCTTTGCCAACGATGCCCCTACGGGTGAGAAAACCCTGTCGCTCCAGGTCGTCTACCAAGGCGGCCAGCGCAAGGACACCAAGAACTTCCGAGTCAATCTGGTCCCACCCCAGCGCCCGGACATACGGGTGGAGATCACTCCTCAAACGGTGGCGCTCCGTCCGGGCCAGAAAGCCACCTTCACCGCCACGGTTTACAACGCCACCAATCCCGCAGTCACCTGGTCCGCCAGTGGGGGTGTTCTTGAGGCCCAAGGCAACACGGCCACCTTCACCATGCCCCTGGTCTTTGGGGAACGCACCGACTTCACGGTCACCGCCACCAGCGTAGAGGACCCCACCAAGACCGCCTCCGCCCGGATCACCTGGAAGATGGAGGAGGGCCAGGTCATCATAGAGCCGGAGTTTGTCCTCTTTGAGCGCCAGGGGGAAGCGGTCCGCCTCCGCGCACGGGTCGTCCGGGCCGACGGGACCGAGGTGCCCAACGCCCAAGTCACCTGGTCCTCCAGCAACCCCGCCGCCTTTGCGGTGGACCCCGACGGTACGGTACGGGCCTTAGGGCAGGTGGGGGACTCCGCCATCATCATGGCCACCTACCAGGACTTCCTGGCTGGCTTCGCCACCGTTGCCATGGCCAGCCTGAAGCCCGGGGCTAAGCGCCTGCAGGCGGAGATGGTGCTGGCTGTGGACCTCCCCAGGGACCTGCAGGACCCCGGGCTCATCTTCACGCAAACCTTCTCCGTTGATGTCACGCCAGAAGCAGGGACCCGCTTGGCCGTGGGCGACCGCCTCCTGGTCCCCGCACTGGGCAACCTGCTTCCTGTGGAGGTGAAGGAGATCCAGCAGCTTCCAGACCGTTACCGCCTCCAGGTGACCCTAACCCCACTGCCTGAGGTCTTTGAGCGCCTGGAGGTGAGGATCGCCCCCGACGGCCAGTTCCGCACCCAGATGGTGCGGCGCTCACAGGCGCTCTACCAGATGGCCCTCCAGGAGCGCTGGGCCGAGCTTCAGAGCACGTCCTCTGTTTGCAAGGACGACAGCGGGGGATCTATTGCATTGAATTTCATTTCCCCTCCCGCTATCCAGATGGAAGCAGGCTTTGCCCCATTTGTAGAAGCCAAGATAGTGGGAGCCGACTCATACCTCAGGCTAGGCCTGGAGGGTCGGTTCCGCATTCTGAAAGATTCCTATCTCACACGGCTCTCGCTCTCCGCCTCTGCCAACGTGAGGCTGGGCTTTAAGTGTGAGGTGCCAGGTCTGCCCGATATCCCTATAGGTGTCCCGATCGCCCCCATACCTTGGTTGCAAATTGGCTTTAACTTGCAACCCTTCATAGGGGCTAACGGCAGCTTGGAGCTCAAAGCAGGCTTCAGTCTAGCAGCCAAGATCTTCGTGCTTGAAGAGGACTGGAACCTATTTGACAAAAAAATCGGCCTAGAGTTCCGTCCCGGAGACGTGGAGTGGCTGAGACCTATCTCAGAGGGGCAAGCCCTTCCAAGCTCGCCCAAAGTGGCGTTTTGGAAGGGGGAAACGTCAGATCTGACTGCTTCTGGTACCCTTAGCGCCGGAATAAAAGGAGGCGTAATCTTTGCCCCCAAAATAGGCCTGATGTACGTCATTGAGAAGGATCTCCCGCTTGTAGATCTAAGGAAGGAGAGCACAGCGTCTCTGGAGGTATCCTATCGGTTCCTTCTTGACAAGTACAGGGAACCCCTTTACAAGGGAGTTGACTTCTCCCTAGAAACAGCCCTGGCCATGACCTTAGACCCGCTCAACGATACGCTCAAAAAGAAGGCGGAATTCATAACCCAACTCATTAAATTCCTATCGGGCACAGAACGCAATGTCAAAGCATTCCAAATACCTGCGCCTACGCTTCTCAAGGTGACCCTGGGAGGCGTGTCCATGAAAGGGGCACCCGATGAGGGAGTGGGTGTCTACCTAACGGCCGCCTCCCAGAATCCAACGGAAGACCCCGAACCTATAGAGGTTCAGCCTGGTCAGGAGCTGGACCTCAAAATCTGGGCTAAGCCCCGCTTCCTCAACTTCTTAATTCCCGAAGTTCTATCCCGACGTCTCTCCTTCTTTCTGGTAGGCTTGGACCAAACCTACGAAGTGTGGATGCTCGGTGAACTTGGAAGGCTGTCGCCGGTCAAGCTGGGCGAGGCCAGGGTAAACCTGGACGGGGAGGGCCAGCTTCGCATAAGGGTTCCCGACAACCTGCCCAACGACCTTGTGGAGATCAACCTCAGAGCCTTCAACACCTTCCCCTTCTTCCGCTACGCCTCCAACACCCTTACCCTCAGCCTGGCCAACTACCGCGCCACGCTCCAGCCCAGCGCAGACAGCGTCTCGGCGGGGCCAGGAGCCACTTTGGTGAGGAGCTTTGAGGTCACCAACCTGAGCAACGTTCCCCTTTACTACAACGCCACCCTGCAGGGAGACGGTAGCGTCTTCCAGATCACCAGAAGCGATTCCGGAACCTTAGATCCCGCCGATCCCCTTACAAAGAGTAGGTCTCTGAATGTGGCAGCCACCTGCCCTGAAGGGGTGAGCGACCAGACCTACGAGGGCGTCCTGGTCGTTCGCTTCTTCCGCAACCAAGGCGACCCTAACCCGGTGCTGACCCGCAGGGCCACCCTCAGCCTGGCGTGCAAGGACGAGAACCGAGACCCGGAGGAAAACCCCCCCATCCAGGTCCCCGATCCCTTTGCGGGCAACGAGCCCGGAGACACCCCTCCCAAACCCCCCGCCACCGGCCGGAGCTGGGGCGACCCTCACCTCATCACCTTTGACGGCAGGGCCTACGACTTCCAGGCCACGGGGGACTACATCCTGGCCCAGTCCACGGTGCCCGGTGACCCCTTCAAGGTCCTGGTGCGCTACCTACCCTCCGGGGGCCGCTACAGTTTCAACCTGGGCGTGGCGACTTTGGCCGGGGGTGCCCGGGTGGAGATCTTCGCCGCAGAAGGAAGAGGCTTCAGAATCAAGGTCAACGGCCAAGAACGGGATGTGAGCACCGATCCCATTGTCCAGCTGGGCGGGGGCGCTCTGCTGGAAGTCCGCAACAACCGGGCCACACTCAGCTGGCCTGACGGGAGCTCTCTGGTAGTGACCTCCGCCGGGTGGTTCATGCCCAACCTCAGCCTCACCATCAACGGGGCCAGGAGAGGGAAGGTGGAAGGTCTCCTAGGGGACGCCGACGGCAACCCCCGGAACGACATTCGCATACGCAACGGCGCTATTTTGGAAAATCCCCGGGAAAGGGATCTGTACTTTGACTTCCGCCAGAGCTGGCGCGTTCCCTGGCCCTCCCCCGACAACCTCTTCTCCGAGGGACCGGACCTCTACGATCCCTTCTACCCTGTGAACCTGGTCTCCATAGAGGATTTGCCCCCTGAACGGGTAGAGTGGGCGCGCCAGATCTGCCTGGAGGAAGGGGTGGTCACGGAGGATGTGCTCCTGGCCTGCATCTTTGATGTGGCCATCACCGGCGAAGCCATCTGGGCGGCCCGAGCCGTGAAGGCCGACCCGTACGCTCCCGGTGTCCACATCCGCCCCAGGCTCCTTTCCGTGCCCCTTGACCGGCCCAACCGCATGCGGCGGATTGGGGCTTTGGTGACCGGGGTCCAGGACAAAACCCTGGTGTGGGAGGCCTCTCCTGGGCTTACCCTCCACCGCGTGCGGAACAACGTGGTGGACGTGGAGGTGCCAAACCAAGACGGAATCTACGAAATCACCGCCTACCTGGCTTCCCGACCCGAGATCAGGGACACCATCACCATAGTGGTCAAGCCGCCCACCTACCGCATCTGGGACGGGGGCGGGGACGGCCGCAGGTTCTCCGACTGCCGCAACTGGATGGAGGACCTCTGCCCAGACCCCGACTCCGAGCTCTTCATCATCACCAGCACTTCCAGGCCCCAGGAACTGCTCATGGATATCCCCACCGCCTACAGCCTCACCCTGGAGGGGAGGGCAAACCTGAGCGGCAGCCTGGCCCTCACCGGAGGCGGACGCCTCTACGGGGACATATCCCTGAGCGGCACCTTGCGGGTGGGCGAAGGTAGCGTGCTAACGTTGCAGGGAAGCCTCCAGTGGCACAGCGGCGCCCTCGTGGGCCCCGGCACCTTCGTCAACCAGGGCCTCCTCCAGGTGGTGAACGACGGCTACGCCAAATACCTCTGCGCCGCCCTGCGCAACGAGGGGGAGATCAGGGTGGAGAGCGGCAACTTCGGCTTCGGCTGCTCCAGCCCCAACCTCCCCGGCCTCCTCACCAACGCCCAAGGGGCCACCCTGGCCCTCCAGGTGCCCCAGGGCCGCACCTACGTCATCTCCAACAACCACGGATCTAGCCGCCTGGCCAACCAGGGAAGCCTGGTCAAGGCCGGCGCCGGCACCTTTGAGGTCCGGGTGCCCCTGGACAACCAGGGGACCATCCAGGTCCTGGAGGGCCGACTCTGCTACAGGGAGCCGGGAGGCGGCTGGGTCTGCCTGACCCCTTAGAGGGAGAAGGAGTCCAGGCCCCGGGCCGCCCCCGGGGCCTTCTTTTCCCCCACGTGGACCGCCGCCACGCCAAAGGTGAGGAGCTCGTAGCGCACGGAAAACCCCGCCTCCTCCATGAGGGCCTTCAGGGCCTCGGGCGGGGGGAAGGCCTCCACGCTTTCCGGCAGGTAGCGGTAGGCGCCAAAGCTCCCGGAGATGAGCCCCCCCAAAAAGGGCAGAACCCGCCGGAAGTAGACCCGGTAGACCAGCCCAAAGGCCCCCTTGGGGGGCGGGGGGAACTCCAGGATCACCAGCCTCCCCCCGGGGGCGAGGACCCGGCGAAGCTCGGCCAGGGCCTTCCGGTAGTCGGCGAAGTTGCGGAAGCCGAAGGCGATGGTGACGGCGTCAAAGCTCCCGTCGGGAAAGGGAAGGGCCAGGGCGTCCGCCTCCTGGAAGGCCACGGAAAGCCCCCGGGCGCTGGCCTTTTTGCGGGCGATCTCCAGCATGGGAGGGGCGAAGTCCGCCCCCACCACCTCCGCCTCGGGGGCGGAGGCCTTGAGGAGGAGGGCCAGGTCCCCGGTGCCCGTGGCCAGGTCCAGGATGCGCCTAGGGCCCTTCTCCAGGGCCAGGGCCACCGCCCGCCTGCGCCAGCGTAGGTCGGCCCCCAAGGAGAGGAGGCGGTTTAGGAGGTCGTAGCGGGGGGCGATCTCGGAAAACATCCGCCGCACCCTTTGGGCCTTTTCCTCAGGCGAAGCCGCCACGAGGGGGAGTCTAGCATCCCCAGGGGTAGGGTACAATCGGGCACGTGCGAAGGGACCATAGGCGCCTCGAGGCCCTGGTGCTTCTGGGAGGGGCCCTTACCCTCCTCCTCTGGTACCTGGCTCCCTGGGCGGTGCCCCACCGGCTCTTTGGCGGCGAAGGCGTGCTCCTCAACCCCTTTGGCCACCACCTGCCCCAGGGAAGCCTGCCCCAGGGCTACCGGGATGGCTGGCTCGGCCTCGTCTTCTACCTCTCCTTGGCCTGGCTCCTCCTGAGCCTGGCCCTGCCCTGGCGGATGGGGCCTAAGGGAGCCTACCTGGCGGGGGTTTTGGGCCTCGGCCTTTTCCTCCTCACCTACGTCCTCTTCCAAAGCAGCGTGGCCCAGGTCAACGCTGGTTTGGAAAGGCCCCTCCTCAGGCGGTACAGCCTGGGCCTGGGAAGCTACGCCACCCTGGCCTATAGCCTCTACCTCCTCCTCCTGGGCCGGGTCTATTCCCCAGGGGGGCTGGCCTTTCTGGTGCGGCGGCGGGGGGTGGTGGTTCCCCTCTTCTCCCTCCTCTTGGCCTCCCTCCTAGGGGGGGTCATCGTGGCCATCCTTAAGGAAAGCCCCGGGGAGGCGGCGAGCCTCAGGGAAGGCTTCATGCTGAAGCTGGACCTCATCACCTACACCTACCAGCTCCTCTTCAGCCCCCTGGTGAACCCGTCCGGTTTCCTACAGAGCCTCCTTCTCGCCACCCCCCTCATCTTCACCGGGCTGGCCGTGGCCTTGGGCTTCCGGGGCGGGCTCTTCAACATCGGGGCCCCGGGGCAGCTCATCATGGGGGCCATCGCCGCCATGCTGGTGGGGGTCTACCTGCCCGGGCCCAGGTGGCTGGTCCTGCCCCTGGCCATCCTGGCCGCCGCTATGGCCGGAGGGCTCTGGGGGGCTTTGGTGGGCTGGCTTAAGGCCCGCTTCGGGGCCCACGAGGTCATCAACACCATCATGTTCAACTACATCGCCGCCAGCGTTTTCCTCTTCCTCATCTCCGCCAACGAGTACAAGTTCTTCGGGCACACCCTTTATCTGCCCTTCAAGTACCCGGGCTATGAAGCCCGGAGCTACGAGATCCGCCCCGAGGCCCGCCTCCCCCACTGGACGGACCTGGTGGCCCCGGGAGGGGAGCTCTCCTTCGCCCTGCCCCTGGCCCTCCTCCTCGGCCTTTTAGGCTACCTGCTGGTGCGGCGAAGCCTGGGGCACCGGGTCCTGGCCGCCTTGCTCCTGGGGGCTTTGGGTTACGGGGTGGGAGGGCTTCTCCCCGGCCTCCCCGTGAGCTTCGGCCCCGACCTCACCTCGGTGCGCCTCAACGGGGCCTTCCTCATCGCCCTCCTGGCCCTCCTCTTCTTCCACCTCTACGTGTTCCGCACCGTGGGGGGGTATGAGCTCAGGGCCATGGGCCTCGCCCCCAAGGCGGCGGCGTACGGGGGGGTGATGGCCGGGCGGAAGGCCGTCCTCATCATGTTCCTGGCGGGGGCCCTGGCGGGCTTGGCCGCCACCCATTACGTGCTGGGCGGGGGGATAGACGAGTACCGCCTGAAGCAGGCCCTCCCCTACTCCGTGGGCTTTGACGGCATCGCCGTGGCCCTCATGGGGCAGAACACGCCGGTGGGCGTGGGCCTCGCCGCCTGGCTCTTCGGCATCCTCCTCACTGGGGGGCTCCAGGTGAACCTGCAGCTCGGCATCAGCCGGGAGCTGGTGGCGGTGCTCCAGGCCCTCGTGGTCCTCTTCATCGCCGCGGGAGGCTTCCTGCCCCGCTACTTCACCGACCCCCTGAGGGCGGCCGAGGTGGAGCTCAAGGAGGAGACCAGAAAACGGGAGGGCGAGGAGGTGCAAAGATGAACCTGGACGTGGCTTTCTGGACGGCCCTATTCCTCTCCACCCTGCGGCAGACCACCCCCCTTCTCTTCGCCGCCTTAGGGGGGATGTTCTCGGAGAGGAGCGGGGTGGTGAACATCGCCCTCGAGGGCATCATCCTCTTCGGGGCCCTGACGGCGGCGGTGGTGGTGGAGCGCTTTGAGGCCGCCTTGGGCCCTGGGCCCCACCTCTGGCTCCCCTGGGTGGGGGTGCTTTCGGCCATGGTGGTGGGGGGCCTGGTGGCCGCGGTGCACGCCGTGGTCTCCATAAAGTACCGGGCGGACCAGATCATCAGCGCCACCGCCCTCAACCTCCTGGCCCTAGGGGCCCCGAGCCTGGTCCTCACCTACTTCTACGGCAACGCCACCAACTCCCAGGAGGTGGCGAACCGCCTCCCCCTCCTCCTGGGCCTCTCCCCCCTGGTCTACCTGGCCTTCCTCCTGGTGCCCGTGGCCTGGTGGGTCCTCTTCAAGACCCCTTTTGGACTCCGCCTCCGGGCCGTGGGGGAGCACCCCGAGGCCGCCGACACCCTGGGGGTGAACGTCTACCGCCTCCGCTACACCGGGGTCATCCTCTCCGGGGTGCTGGCGGGCCTAGCGGGGGCCTACCTCTCCATCGGCTTCCTCAACCAGTTCGTGCGGGGGATGTCGGCGGGGATGGGCTTCATCGCCCTGGCGGCCATGATCTTCGGCAAGTGGCACCCCTTGGGCATCCTCTTCTCCACCCTCCTCTTCGGCTTCGCCAGCGCCCTCGCCATCCAACTCCAGGGCACGGAGATCCTGCCCGCCGTCTTGGTCCAGGCCTTCCCCTACGTGGTCACCGTGTTGGTGCTGGCGGGGTTCATCGGCAGAAGCCGTCCCCCGGGGGCGGTGGGCAAGCCCTACGAGAAGTGAAGCTTCCGCAGGCGCCCGAGGCGGAAGAAGAGCCGGAGGCGGCTCCCGTCCCGGAAGGCGAGCTCCACCCCGCCCCTACCCAGGGCGAAGCCCGAAAGCCCTTCCGCCCCCTCCCCCTGGGCGAAGCGGGCGTGGCCGTCTTGCCGCAGGTAGAGGAACCCCTTCTCCAGCCAGACCTGGGCCTCGGTGCCCTGGCGGTTTAGGCTCAGGCGGCGCACCCTCCGGGCCCAGACCTCGGCCTCGCTCACGGCGTGAAGGCCTCCTCGGCGGGGCGGCCGTAGAGGCCCTTGCCGTAGTAGAGGAGGGAAAGGCCGGGCAAGGGCCTCCCCTTTTCGTCCAGAAGGCCCTCCTCCTCCCACACCGCCACCACCCGGCCCACGAAGAGGTCGTGGTCCCCGAAGGGCCGCACCTCCACGAGCTCCAGCTCGTAGGCGGCGTAGGCCCCCTCCAGGATGGGCACCCCAAAGTGGCCTAGGAAGTGGGGGGCCCTTCCCTTGTCCACCTCCCGGCCCGAATGGCTTCCCAGCCAGTGGACCAGGGCCCCTTGGGCGTGGGGGTGGAAGCTCGCCGAGAAGCGCCGGGCCTTTAGCAATAGCCCGTGGGTGAAGCGCTTGGGGCTGATGGAGACCCCGAAGAGGGGCGGGTCGGCGGAAAGCCCCGTGTTCCAGACCGCCGGGCAGAAGTTGACCTTTTCCCCCAGCCTAACCCCCACCACGGCGGGGACGCCGGGGTAGTAGTGGTAGAAGGCGGGGAGGGGGCCTTGGGGCAGGTAGCTCCTCACGAGAGCTCCTCCTTGGGAACCTCCAGGCTCTTCCCGTCCTCCAAAAGCACCTCCACCGTGCCCTTCAGGGGGTTCACCTTCTGCACCTTGCCGCAGAGGCCCGCCTTGGTGCAAACCCGGGCGTTCTTTTTGGGAAGCTCGGCCAGAAGCTCCTGGTAGACGGGGTGCTCGTAGGTGAGGCAGCAGAGGAGGCGGCCGCAGGGCCCGGAGATCTTCTCCGGAGAAAGGGGAAGCCCTTGGTCCCGGGCCAGCTTGATGGAGACCTGGGCGAAGCCCTGGAGCCAGGCGGAGCAGCAGGACTCCATGCCGCAGGCCCCCAAGGCCCCCAGGTACCGGGCCTCCTCCCTGGGACCCTCGGCCAGAAACTCCACCCGGGCCCCGTAGCGCTCCTGGAGCTCCCGGGCGAAGGCCCTTAGGTTCACCCGCTCCGCCGCGGCGTAACGGACGGTGAGGTGGCGGCCATCCAGGGTGAAGTCGCACCCCAGGACCTTGGCGGCTACCCCTTCCTCCTTGAGGCGGGCCTTGAGGTAGAAAAGGACTTCCTCCGCCTTGGCCCTGAGCCTCGCCGCCCGGTCCAGGTCCTCCTTGCTGGCCAGGCGCACCACCTCCCCCACCCCCTTTTGCCGCCTGGGAGGGGTGCGGACCCGGCCCACCTCGAGGCCCCGGCTGGTCCGCACCACCACGTAGGCGTCCAGGGGCGGAGGCGCTCCCTGGAAGCGGAAGTAGCGGAGGACGGGGGTGCGGAAACGGACGCCCACGGTCATAGCTCTAAGTCTAAGGCCAGGCGGGCCAGCACGAGGTTGGGGCTCACGTAGGCCTCCAGGGCCTCCCGGGCCCTATCCAAGGCCAGGAGGGCCCGGGGGCGGTTTTGGAGGAGGGCGCGGAGGAGGTAAAACCCCTCCTCCTCGGCCAAAAGCTCCTGCAAAAGGCCCAGGCGCTCCAGAGGGGGGCTTTGCAAAACCCTCCTCGCCATCTTGAGCCTTTCCTGGAAGGCCAGCGGGTCAGAAAGGGCCTTGAGGAGGCGGCCTGGGGCCCCGGCGGCGTAGGCGAGGAGGTCGGGGTCCTGGGTGAGGGCCCTTAGCTTTTCCTCGGGAATGGGGCCGAAGGCCACCTCCAGGGCCCGGCTCTTCAGGGTGGGGAGGAGGGTCTCCCCGCTGGGGGCGATGAGGATGATGCGCCCGTAGCTAGGGGGCTCCTCCAGGAGCTTCAAGAGGGCGTTGGCGGCCGCCTCGGTGAGGAGGTGGGCGGCGTCCAGGATGGCCACCTTGACCCGCTCCCGGGGGTGGCTCTGGAACCAGTCAAAGAGGGGCTCCACCTCCTCGAGGCGGACCTCGGCCTCCCCCCTCAGGCCCCGCTCCTTGGGGCCGATCTCCAGGAGGTCGGGGTGGGCCTCCAGGAAGGGCGGGGGAAAGCCCCGGTTGAGGCCCAGGGCGTACCAGCGGGCTACGAGCCGCCTGCCCACCCCCTCGGGCCCCGAGAAGAGGAGGGTGGCGGCCTTGAGCCTGGGCAGAAGCTCCAGAATGGCCTCGTGGCCGATTATTCCCCAAGGGTGAGGCGGGCGTAGAGCCACTCGGGAAACCCCTCCTCCAGTAGGCGCCTCTGGATGGCCGTCAGGTCGTAGTTCACCCGGTAAAACTCCAGGCGGTCCCCCTCCCAAAGGGCGAAGGCCGCCCCCGGAACCCCGTCCCTGGGCTGGCCCACGGAGCCGGGGTTGGCCAGGGCCCGCACCGTGGGGGGAAGGACCAGCTCCCCTCCTTCGGGGAAGGCCTGGTAGCGAACCCAGGGCTTGGGCCCCTGGAGCTCCAAAAAGGCCCCCGCCAGATGGGTGTGCCCGTGAAAGGCGAGGCGGGCCTCCGTGCAGCGGAAGGCCTCCCGGGCGGGAGCCAGGTCGTCCAGGTACTCCATGGGATCGCAGGGGCTCCCATGGACCAGAAGGGCCCCCTCCACCTCCTTCTGCCAGGACCAGGAGGCCATGAACTCCAGGTGCCGGGGAAGGAGGCGGGCCTTCTGCCAGGCCAGGACCTCCAGGACCACCCCCTCCACCGGCAGGCGCTCCAGGGCCAGGAGCCAGGCGTCGTGGTTGCCCAAGACGCACTCCGCCCCCACCGCCATCAGCCAGTCCAGCACCCGGTCCCCGTCCGGGTAGTAGCCCACCGCGTCCCCCAGGAAGAGGACCCGGTCAAAGGCCGGGGCCTTTTGCAAAAGGGCCTCCAGGGCGGGCCAGTTCCCGTGGATGTCCGAGAGGACCAGGTAGCGCACGGGGCTTAGAATAGCATGAGCCTATGGCCTCCAAGCTCTTGGAACGCCTCTCTCAGGACCTGGAACTCCTTTCCGAGCACGTGCGGGCGGCTTTGGACGAGTTCGGCACCCTTCTCGCTTACCTGGAGGGGAGGCGGGGCGGGGGCACCGTCCTCCTCCACGCCCCCTACACCGAGGCCATCCCCGTGCTCCAGGCCCTGAACGGCCTCACCTTCCGGGGGCGGATCCTTTTGGCCCTGGACCCCTCCCCCCTCTCCCCCACCCTGGAGGAGCGCCCCCTGACAGGTCCCACCCGCTCCCCCCTGGAGCACCTCCTCGAGGTGCACCGCCCCCAGCGCCTCCTCCTGGCCTTCCCCGGGGAGGGGCTTGGGGTGCGCTTTTCCGGGGGAAAGGAGACCCAAGAGGGCTGGCGGCCTCTTTCGGCGGAAGGGGAGCCCCTCACCCTCCACGTACAGGCCCCCACGGGCCTCACGTACAAGGAGATAAGGGCCTACGAGGCCTGGGAAAGCCCCCCCTTGCCCCTCTCCCTGCCCCAGGGGGAAGGCCCCTACCTGGGGGCCGTGGGCCGGGCCCTGGGGATTCCCACCTATGGGGTGGGGATGCTAGACTTGAGGGCGAACCTGGAGGCGGTGCTGGGCCTCTGGTAAGGGAGGAAGCTATGGTCTATATCGCGCTGTTCGCCCTGGGAGCGGCCATTGTAACCCTGCTTTTCTACCTGATCCTGAACCCCCGGGTCCTCACCACGGAGGGGGAGACCTTTGACCTGCGCTTCGTCCTCTTCATGCTGGCGTTGATCGTCCTCTCCGCCGCCACCGTGGCCCTCATGCTCATCCTGGGCCGCATGTACCACCTGCTTTAGCCGGAAGCCTCGAGGAGGACCTCCGGGGAGGCTTCCCCCCGGAGGTACTGGAGATCCTTTTCCAGGAAGGACCGGGTGGCCTCGAGGACTGGGGCGAACTCCAGGGGAAACAGGTCCTTCAGGTGGGCCACGCAATGTAAAAGCCCCTCCACCAGCGCCTTTTCCTGCTCCCGCCTCCTTTTGCCCCCCCTCAGGGCGCTTTGGGCCAGGCGCTCCAGCCGCCGCACCAGGCAGACCCTGGGCTCTCCCCCACCCCCTCACAGGGCAGGCCCGGGGCCCCGGAGCAGGTGGCGCAGGTCTTCTCGTAAAGGGGGGCCAGCCCGGGGTGGCCCAGGAGGGCGGGCCCCAGGGGCCCGGCGTGGGCCGCCGCCAGGCGCAGGTACTGGGCGCGGCGGACCAGAACCTCCATGGCCCAAGGACACCCCCGCCCCCTCAGGGCAAATGGCCCAGCCGAAAAGGGGTCCTGAGGCCCGCCTGGGCCGTGGCCCTGGCCTCCTCCGGGGCCCAGGAAAGGGCGAGAACCCCCTTATAGGCCCTTAGCGCCCGCTCCCTCTCCCCGGCCAGGTCCAGAAGCTGGCCGAAGCGGGCGAGGACATAGCCCGGCAGGTACTCGGGGCGCCCGAAGTCCATGCGGAAGACCTCCTCCATGAGGGCTAGGGCCTCCCGCCACTCCCCCGCTGCCAGGTAGATCTGGGCCGCCAGGTAGAGGGCCTCGGGGCTCCCGATGGCGAAAAGCCCCTCCAGAAGCCCCGCCCAGTCGTCCTCCTCCCGAAGCTGCCAGGCCCGGTCCAGAAGGGCCCGCTCCCTTTCGGCCTCCGTGGGCTCGTGGGGCTTGGGCAGAGCGCCCGGGAAGGCCTCGGCCAGGAAGGGGTAGTCCAGGACCTCGGCCAGAACCGCCCCCTCCTTGCCCCTGAGGGCCTGGGCCACCTGGGCCATCCGCCTTTTGCGGAAGCCCGTGGCCGGCCCCTCGCCGAAGGCCTGGGCGAAGCCCTCGTAAATCTCCCGTATCTTTTCCAAAAACTCGCCGGAGGCGAGGGCCTCGAGGGTCAGAGGCCTCTTCAGAAGCTCAAGGAGGGCCTGGTCGAAGGCGGCCATGCGCTCCAGGTGGGGCTTGCCCAGGGGGTGCTGGGCCAGGGCCTCGCGGAAGACCTCCGCCTCCCCCTTGAGGTGGGCCTCCTGGTCCAGGGCCACCACGGGCACCCCCCGCTCCTCCGCCCAGGGGAGGACGTGGAAGAGGAGGGGGTCCTCCTCCCGCCACCTCCCCGTCTCCAGGGCCTCCGGGGAAAGGGAGGCCAGGTAGAGGACCTCTGGGCGGGCCCTTTCCAGGATGGCCAGAACCGTGGCCGCGTTGTAGCGTGGGTGCAGGATGTGGAAGGGGCCGAGGGAGGGCAAAAGCAACATCCTCACCATCTTAGACCTGCGGGAGAGGAACTACCGGCTGGCGGTGGTGAACGGCTGGCTGGTCTGGCTGGGGGATACCTTTTTAAACCCCAACATCGTCCTTTCCGGCTTCGCCGCCAAGCTGGGGGCCCCGGGAGCCCTGATCGGCCTCCTGCCCGCCCTCCTCCAGGCGGGAGGAATGATCCCCCAGGCCTTTCTGGCCCCCTGGGTGGCCCGCCTGCCCAGGAAGATCGTCCTCTACCGCAGGGTGGCCGCCCCGCGGCTTTCCGGGGTGGTCCTCATGGCCCTCTCCGCCTTCCTCTTCGGGCAAAACCCCGCGCTCCTCCTGGCGGGCTTCCTCCTGGGCCTCCTCCTGAACGCCCTCTTCACCGGGGTCTCCAGCTTGGTTAGCAAAAGCGCACGTTAGTGCACTCCGGCCCGTCCACCAGGAGGAGGGCCTAAGCCCACCTTCCACCCCTTCCACGGTCCCTGGGTCAACGGAGCGAGGTTTAGGACGGGCTTGAG
>Ga0080007_1069281_pt1 | contig 45104 bp, 47 predicted proteins | sample OctOCTMetagenome_FD_69210 | JGI IMG/M metagenome (GOLD analysis project Ga0080007, IMG submission 69210) | Hot spring and microbial mat streamer communities from Octopus Spring Streamers, Yellowstone National Park, USA - OCT_B (SPADES... | ecosystem: Environmental > Aquatic > Thermal springs >...
GTTTGCCTTAAAATTTTCATTAGTGATGAGAGGAAGAACAATTTTAAAAATAAAAAAAGCGGTTATAAAATCGGTTATAAAGAGTGGTTTTGATGGTGTTAGAATAAAAAACATAGCAAAGGAAACAGGCTCATCTGAGGCACTCCTTTTTAAATACTACAAGGATAAAAACCATCTAATAAGAAGTGTTTTTAGAGATATTGCGAATGAGTTTTATAACTATATAAAAGAAAAAGTTGATAAATCCGATGAAAAAATAAATGCTTTTATTGATAGTTTTATAGATTTTGCAGTTTCAAAAAAGAACGAATTTTTATTTGTTTTAAAAATGTATCAATTTCATTATGATAAGTTCATAAAGAAAACACCTAAACCAATTGATATATTAAGAGAAATAGCTCCTGATGGAAAGTATGGGAAGGCAATGACAGTTGCTTTCATTGCTTCAATACTCACAAGAATGTTAGAATTTTATTTAAATAATCAAATAGATGATGATATTGAGAAATTAAGGAAAAGCATAAAGGAGGTTATAAATAACATTTTATAATGTCATTAAAATTACAAATTTTTTTAATCTCTTCATTCTCTCTAATTATTTTATCATCATTTGTTGTTTCAGGAATAACGATAAACAAAATTAAATACGAGATTAAAAATTATAGTTATGTTCTTTCAAATGCTTTAAGCTCTGCTTTAATCCTTGGCTCTGAAAATGTTGAAAATATTATTAGAAATATACCATTTGGAATAATTATAACGGACCAAAATGATAGCATAAAGTTTTTTAGAAACTTCAAAAGCAATGAAAATTTAAATAAAATTAAAGAAAAATTAAGAAAAAAAAATCAATATGCGGAAATAATATATGAAGATTTTAAAATTGGGAGGGTTTATTATGATGAGCCAAAATCAATTTTTTATTTATCAGTCCTCCCATATATTCTTATGATTATTGCTATAACGACTTTAATCATTATTATTATAGCATTAAGAAATGCTCAAAAATATGAGGAAGAAAAATTTTATTCAACATTTGCCAAAGGGCTTGCTCATCAGATGGGAAATCCCTTATCATCGCTAATAGCAAATTTTGAGCTTCTTAAAAGAGGAGAGGATAGATTTTTTGATATTGAAAATGATTTAAATAAATTATCTTCAATTTTGAAAAGATTTTCTAAAATTGGAAGCTCAATAACTTTAAAACCAATTCAATTAAAAGATACAATTTTAGGTGCTTATAATAATTTAAAGGGAAAATTCCAAAATGAATTAAACTTAACTATTAATGGAGATTGTTTAATATATGGAGATTTTGAATTGTTAGAGTGGGTTTTTGAGAACTTTTTAAAGAATAGTTATGAAGCAAATAGCAAAAATGTAAGAATTGAAATTACAAGTGAGAAAAAATTTCATATTATAGATATTATTGACGATGGAAACGGAATAGCTCCCTCTATAAAAGATAAATTATTTTCAAGAAATATAACTACAAAGGAAAAAGGATGGGGAATTGGTCTTATTCTCTCAAAAAGAATTATTGAAATGCACAAAGGTAAAGTAAAATTGATTGAAAGCAAGAAAGGATTTACAAAATTTAGAATACTTTTCCCTTTAAAATTTTAGATGGGGAATTGGTCTTATTCTCTCAAAAAGAATTATTGAAATGCACAAAGGTAAAGTAAAATTGATTGAAAGCAAGAAAGGATTTACAAAATTTAGAATACTTTTCCCTTTAAAATTTTAATATGAATAAAGTAGCAACAAAGCAAGACATTAAAATTTTATATAGGAAAATGAAATTAAATTTAGAAAATAAACTTGAAGAAAAAAAGGTAGAAATTGAAAAGACATTAGAGGATAAACTTGAATTAAAGAAACTTGAAATTGAAAAAACAATAAGAATAGAAATAGAAAAAATAAGAAGTGAATTGCTTGAAAAAATTTTAGATGTTGAAAAGAACTTAAAAATTGAAATTGAGAAAATAAGATCTGAAAGTAATGAAAGAATGAATCAATTAGAGAACCAAATTAGGTTGGAAATTGAGAAAATAAGAGCTGAAAGTAATGAAAGGACGAGCCAAATGGAAAACCAAATTAGATTGGAAATTGAAAAGTTAAGAAGTGAAAGTAATGAAAGGATTGAAAAATTAAGAGCAGAAAGTAATGAGAGAATTAACCAAATGGAAAATCAAATTAGACTTGAAATTGAAAAAATAAGGGCTGAAAGTAATGAAAGGATGAACCAAATGGAAAATCAGATTAGATTAGAAATTGAGAAAACGAGAGCAGAAAGTAATGAAAGAACGAATAGATTAGAAAGTCAAATAAAATTAGAAATTGAAAAATTAAGGTCTGAAATGGAAATTAAATTACAAGCTATGAAAAATTCATTGTTAAAATGGATTATTGGCTTAATTTTAGGTCAAACAATCGCTATTCTAATTGCCATAACTTTGAAATGAAGAAAAATTAATGCTTTGCTCAATAAACAATGTTAAGTTCTTGATAACCAATAAGTTATGGAAGATTTTCTGAAACTATTGACTTTACGGGGGGACTATTGGGGAGCGAATTTTATAAGCCGAAGGCTTAATTTAAGGGTGGGTAGGAAAAATATAGAAAAATAAATAGTTTTAGAATTATTAGACAAATCAAAAAATTAAATGTATTTTTAAACAAATTCAAAATATAAATGATAATGTAATTGACAATATAGACATTTAAAATTTGAATTTAAATAATCATAAAATTGCTTTTTTATTAAAATCATTTCTATTCCATTTTAAAAGGATAGTAAATTTCACAACAATAGTTCCAACAATTTTCATATTATTATTAAGTCATCTTGCTTAATTGTTGTTATAACTGCCTTATTGTCTTTAATATAAACATCAATTTCAAGTCTTATGCCAAACTTTCCATCTATATATATGCCAGGCTCAATAGAAAATAAACAGCCATTTATTATTCTCCTATTATCATGTGTTTCAAAATTATCTATATTTACATTAAAGTAATGAACAAATTTCCCAATTGAATGACCTGTTCTATGAATAAAATAATTTCCATAACCTTTTTGAGTAATATAATTTCTTACAACATCATCTACTTCATAACCAAAAATTTCCAAATTTTTTTCTAATTTACTATTTATATATTCAACTGCCAAATCCCTAGCGGATTTTACTATTTCAAAAATTTTTTTATACTCATCAGGAACTTTATTTCCATAATATCCAACCCATGTAATATCATAATAAATACTATTTTCCTGATTTAGTCTTGCCCAAATGTCTATTAAAAATGGATTTTCTTTCTCAATTTTTTTTGATTTATCTTTTGTAGGCATATAATGAGGATTGGAAGAATTTTCACCAATCGCAAAAATTGGAAAATCACCATCAGTTGTTAAATTATTTTCAATTAACTTATTGTAAATAAAATCACTCACTTCAAACTCATATTTAAATTTTCCTAAATTATTAAATACCTCAAATAAAACACTTTTTATAATTTCACCTGCTTGATAATGTGTTTTAATTTCATTTTCTGAAATAATAAAAAACATTTGAACTAAATCAGCAGATGAAACAATTTCCACAGATAAACTTTTAATAATTTCATAAGTCCCAGCATCAATAATTGAAATATATGGAATTGAGGAATTTTTTGAATATTCCATAGCAATCGTTTTAGAATTTTTTAGAATTTCTTTTAGTTTTTCAATCATTTCTTTCCAAGTTGAATATAATAATTTTTTACCTTCTAAATGCTCAAGTTTATTAGGCTCAACTCTTGATAATAGTTTAATTGGTTCTCCATCTTTTGGGATAAAATAAAACCATCTTCTTGTAAAGTGTTCTCTTGGATTTATATTCAATATCATTTGAGCTATGTAATTTCTATTTTGAAAGTTATAAAATAACCATCCATCTAAATTAAATTTTCTTAAAAGTTCTTGAATTTTATCTATTAAGTTATTCCCCATCATAACCAATACCAATATCTCCTAATCTCCAAAAACTATTATTCTTACATTTTGATTGAGAAGGATAGTTATCATTTCCTGAAATATCAATAAATAACCCTATACCAAAAAAATCTCTTTGGCTACTTAAATTCTGACTTGCTCCACAACTTAAATGATACTCCGTAAAATTATAACTATCATTTCCACTATTATCTATAAAAATTCCAAGTCCATTTGCTATACTATTTCCAATTCCTCCTGAAACATAATAAATATCATTTCCACTTTTCTCATAAAAGAATCCAATTGAAAAATCATGACCACTACCAATTGATGGACCTGCTTTAAAAATATAAATATCATCACCTGATAAATCAAAGAAAGAGCCAATTGCAATATGAATACCAGCTCCTAATCCATATTCAACACCAATATATCTATCATTACCACTTGAATCAATGAAAATTCCCGTTGAATACCAATAAGCACTACCAATACAATAAGTTCCACAATTATATAAATCATTTCCTTCATAATCTACGAAATATGAAAATCCACCTGCTATATCTTCTCTAATTCCTATTGAAAACCCTAATCCAAATCCATAAAATTCATTTTTCCATAATGGCTTATGCTCATAAAACCTTCCCAAAAAGTACATATCATTTCCCTTTAAATCTTGAAATATACTTATTCCCCATATACTACTAAAAGATAAAGCCCTATTCACAGCTCTATAAATATCATCACCTTCATCATCAATAAATATAGAAATTCCATAAAAACTTGAAGAGATAGAAAATCTGCCAACATCATAAATATCATCTCCTGATTTATCTTCAAAGTAAGATATACCTAAAATTGTTGAAGATAGGCAAAAATCTGAACATTTATAAATATCATCACCTTCATTATCATAGAAAAAGACTGCTCCATATTCACTATAAATTGAATAATTATTAAGCTCATATTTATCATTTCCTTCAAGATCAATAAAAGCACAAATTCTTATATTTGATTGACAAACTTTTTTATAATTTTGAGAACCTTTGGTATTTATATAAATAAAATCACTATCAGAAGGCATTAAGCTATCAGTAATGACAATTTTCCCAAATTCCGTTTCATATAAAAAATTAATATCTTTACCTTTAAGTGATTTTACAGCTTCTTTAAGCTCTAAGAATGCATTTAATAAAACCAAATTAGCATAAAAAAAATTCTTAAAATTAAACTTTGAAAGACAACTTATAATACTATCCTTAGAGATAGTTGAACTATCATTTAAAACTTGTTCCTTAGCAAACTTAATTAAACTTTCAATTTCATCTAAACTAACATTTGAATGCTCTAAATAAAAAGAATAAATTTTTGATGTTTGAATAAATTTTATTAGGGCATTTTGAATTTTAATATCAAAAGATGAAAATAAGGTATCAGGATTAAAAACAATAGAATAAGGACCTGTAATGTTTAAATTGTAATAATCATTTAAAATTGTTTCAATTTGTAAGAATATATTTTTTTGAAGAAGTTTAAAAGCAATAGTATCTATCTTAAAAGGTCTTTTTAAAATTTCAATAAAGCCTTTTGGTTTTAAATTCGTTTCAACAGAGATATCTTTCTTATATCCTAAATCATTTATATTTAGTCCATAATTTAAAAGTGCTTTTGAAACATAAAAATAATCTACATTACTTAAAATGGAGGGACCCATAAAGGTCCCTACAAAGAACCCCACTTTTTGATAAAATCCTCTTTACCCAAGCGATAATAATCAGCATTCTTTTCCTTAAAATGAGACCACTCAGCTGGAACATCATTCTCTTGATATATAGCACTAACAGGACATACCGAAGCACAAGCACCACATTCTATACAAGTATTAGGGTCTATATATAGTTGCGTAGTCTCATCCCAATTCTCATCTTTTCTTGGATGTATAGCATCAACGGGACAAACTTGAACACACTCCCCACTCTTCGTTCCTATACAAGGTTGCGTTATCACATATGCCATAGCTTGAAAATTTTAAAGGGTAATTTAAAAAATATAATTTCTTATCTCTTTTAATGCTTCTAAAAATTTATCTATCTCTTCAAGTGTATTATATAAATATAAGCTTGCTCTAACCGTATTATTTGCTCTTAGTCTTCTTAAAAGGGGTTGAGCACAATGATGACCACTTCTTACAAATATATTTTTATAATCTAAATAACTTGCTACATCATGAGGGTGAATGTTTTTGACATTAAAAGCAACAATACATAATCTATCTTTTGTATCTTTTGGACCATATAATTCAATAAAATCTAAATTTAAGATGTTTTCTAACATATATTTTAAAAGTTTTTGCTCATGCTCATATATATTTTCAATTCCAATTTCATTTAAATAATCAATGGCATATCCAAAAGCAATAGCATCTACAAAGTTAGGTGTTCCCGCTTCATATTTATAAGGTAATTTATTAAATGTTGTATGAAATAAATCAACATTTTCTATCATATCTCCACCAAATAAAAATGGAGGTAATTTTTCTAATAATTCTTTCCTTGCCCATAAAACACCAATACCTGTTGGACCAAGCATTTTATGTGCTGAAAATGCTAAAAAATCACAATTTAATTTCTTTACATCTACCTTAATATGAGGAACACTTTGACAAGCATCAACAATAATAAATATATCTTTAAATTTTCTTGCGAAGTTTATAACTTTTTCAATAGGTTGAATAATTCCTGTTATATTTGAAGCATGCCCAATTGCTAAAATTTTAGTTCTTTCAGTTATTATTTCTTCTAAATTTTCTAAATTTAATCTTCCATCATCATAAACATCTATATATTTTAGTTTAGCTTTTTTTCTAATGGCAAGTTGTTGCCATGGAACTAAATTTGAATGATGCTCTGATATTGTAATAACAATTTCATCATTTTCATTTATATAATCAGAAAGAATATAAGAGCATAAATTTATTCCTTCTGTTGCATTTCTAACGAAAATTATTTCATCTGAATTAGCATTTATGAATTTTGCTATTTTTTCTCTTGAATTCTCATATTCATCTGTAATTTTTACTGAAATTTTATAAACACCTCTATGAACATTAGCATAAAAATTCTCATATATTTCTTTAATTTTTTCTATTACAATACTTGGTTTTTGTGTACTTGCAGCATTATCAAAATATATAAAGTTATTTTTCAAAAATGGAAAATCACTTCTTATTTTTTCTAATCTCATAGATTTTAAAATTTTAAAGCACTTGTTATTTGCTTTGTCTAGTAATTCTAAAATATAGATTATTTCTTATTTTTCTCCACCCACCCTGAAATCAAGCCTTCGGCTTTAAAAAACCCCATTTTTTAAAAAACCCCATTTTTTGACTTGGGGGGCTTCGCCCCCCTTAAATTCCCCCCAAAAAACAATAATTTCCTGAAATTTTTATAAGTTATTGATAGTTAATCATTTAACACTATTTATTAGACAAAGCAGTTATTAAATGGATTGTCTAATAATTTTGGAATTGTTTATTTTTCTATGTTTTACCACTCACCCTGAAATCAAGCCTTCGGCTTATGAACTTCACCCCCATTAAATCAATAGTTTTAGAAAATTTTTTATAGCTTATTGATTATCAAGAACTTAACACTATTTATTGGACGAGGCACTTATTAAATGCCTTGTTTAGTAATAAGGCTTCGCCTTATAAATGCCCGTTTTTTGACTCGGGAGCTTTCCCCTGTAAAATAAATAATTTCCTAAAATTTTGATAAGTTGCTGATTATCAATCACTTAAACATTTTGTCCAACTAAATCAAGGATTTTTATAAAGATATTTGATTAAGATATTACTTATTAAATTGTAGTTTATAGGACCTTTGAAATGATAAATGATATTGCCTTGTTTGTCTATTATAATTGTTTCTGGAACACCTGTTATTCCATAATCTACACTTATTGGACTATCTTTGGAATATAAGTTTAAGAACTTTAAATTGTAATCTCTAATAAATTTAAGAGCATTTTCTCTCCTATCCCATATGTTAATGCCAATTAAAATAACACTATCTTTTAAGTTATCATATATTTTATTAAGTTCATTTGCTTCTTCTTTACAAGGCTCACACCAACTTGCCCAAAAATTTAGAATTATTATCTTTCCTTTAAAATCATCTAGACTTAAACTATCATTTAAATTATCAATTCTTGGCAGTTTAAAATAAGCTGCTTTTCTTATCAATTTTGAATTTTCAGGTTTTTTTGTTTGTAAAGCAAAAATTAAAAATATCAATAAAATAATTATAGTTGATAGAATTATAAAAATTTTAAAGGGTTGTTTTGTCAAGGATAAATTTTAAAGTGCCTTTTAAAACTTCAAACGATAACCAATACCAATTGTATAAGTATTTTCTTTTCTTTCACCAAAAGCAGATAAATTTGGTTTTAAAAAGTATTGAACTCTTAAATTGTAAGCATCTGGATTTTGAATATCTGTACTTAACTTTAAATATAATTTTTCAGTTATATAACTTCCAAGTGTTATAAGAGCATTATTTCCAATAGGTATGAATGTTAATTCATCAAAATTGAATTTTTTTCTTATATTTCTTGTTAGAACTTGTTGAGCTAAATTTATACCTCTCTCACTAAATCCCCCACTTAAAACTAAATTTAAAATTTCAAATTGACTTCTACCCTTTTTTGAAAACAATTCAAAATATGGATTTTCAAGTGTTCCCATAACATGAGCAGTAATTGTATCATCATAAATTTCCGCTTCACCAATTATATCAAGATTTATCTCATTTCTCACAACATTTATTTTTCCTTCAATTATCTTAAAATTTTTATTTAATGTGTATAAATAAACATTTCCTTTTATAATGTTAAAAGAACCTTCAAAGTATTGTCCAACATCACTTGTTTTTTGTAGAATTAAGTTCGCTGACAATTCCGCATCAACAAGCTCATTACTGAAAAAAATTCTTCTATCAGCAGTTATCGTTATATAATATCTTAAAGGATTTGGTGCTTCTGGTTGACTTTTTGCCTTATATCCAACAGGATAATTTACATACCCTTGATCAATATTCAAATTACCTTCAATACTTAAACTTGGAAACTTGCCTGATAATTTCAAAAAACCACTTATAAAGAATTCTGTCCAATCATCCAAAGAAAAATAAAATTTACTCATTTCCATCGTTAAATCAAAATTTATATCTTTAAACTTATTTGAAAAAACAATAAAACCATTTATTTTCAAAATTCCAGATTTTGAATTATTTAATATAAAGTCATTAACTTTAATAGTATTTTTATAAAAGTTTAGTGAGCCATCTAAACTTTTAAATTCAATTTCAAAGGGTGTAAAAGCCAAATTCTTTGAATGAATTTTGGCATTTCCTGAAAGTGATGGTGAAATTAAAGAGCCTGAAATTTTTGCTTTTCCTTCAATATAACCTTCATCAATAACAACATTAGGAAATAAAAAAGGCTCAATAATATCAACAGGAAATCCATTAAACGAAACTTCCCCACTTATATTACCTTCTTCAAGTGTTATGGAAAATGGATTTAATTTTAAAACTGATGATAAAATTAAATTACCTTCAAATGTTCCACTTTTATCAGAAATTTTAAAGTAATCAACATTTATTTGCTTATCATAATAATAAATTGAAGAATATAATTCATTAAATAAAAATTTTTTAAATTGAGCATTATTTAAATCTAAATTCAAGAATAGTTTTGGATTTGATAAGTCCCCTTTAATTCTCAAAGCAACATATCCATTAAATCTAACACTATCAATTTTAAAAACTTTTAATAACTTTTCATAATTAAAATTTGAGCTAATAAAAGTTAAATCAACATTTTGGCTATCCAAAACCAATTCAAAAATTATATTTTCATTTCTCGCTTTTAAATAATTATAATTTTTATAACTTTCAAATAATCCATCTTCAAATTTAATTATTGTATCACCATTTAGAAAAACGAAATTGAAATTTGATTTTATTGTATCTTTTAAAATGATATTTCCAAAAACATTTAATTTTCCATATTTACTAAAAGCAATTATTGAAAAATCACCTTCATCTTGATATTTTTTAAAGAAAATATATGAGCTATCTAAAATTAAACTATCGTTTGTTTTTAAACTTAATAATTTTGTTTGAAAATTAATGAAACTATCAATTAAATGAATTTTATAAATACCACTTTCAAGATGATAATTTTCATAAGACAATTTAGAAAAATTACCATCACCAAAAATTTCAAAATGATTTTTTTCAATTTTTAAATTTCCAAGAAAATTACAAGAGCCTTTTATAAAATTGTTAAATTTCCCTAAATTTACATAACTTAAATTTAAATTTAAATTCCCTTTTTGTTTCTCTAAATTATAACTTCCAACAATTTCACCAACCACATTTTTATCATTTATTATGAGTTTTGAAATTTCAAAATTTTTGTAATTCTTTGAATATATTGTGCCACTTAAATTTTCAAAATTGAATGTATCATAAATAACTTTCGTATTGCTAAATGTTATATTCAAATTGCTATTGAAATTACCATAAATGTTGAAATTTCCTGTAATTTCAATAACTTTATCAGGCTTTAATTTTGATATTTTCGCATTTATATTAAAGCTTGTATCAAAAACAAAACCACTTAATAAAATTTTTCCATTAAGAAAATTAAATTTTCCTTCATTTATAAAAATTGTATCGTTCTTAAACTTTAAGCTGATATTGAAATTGTAAATTCTATTACTTTCAAATGTCAGGCTATCTCCAAAGCTAAATAACTTTAAACTTTCTGTTTCAATTTTGCTAATGATATTATAAAAGTTAAATGTCTTAAATTTTATAAATTTTGAATTTAAAATAACAACTTTTTCATTTGGGAAAAATTCAAAGTTTAATTTTTCAGCTCTTAAACTATCAGCATATAAATCAGAAATTGTAAAAATACTATCAGAGTAAATTTTTATTTGTGAATTTAAGCTATCTAAATTTTGATGAATTGTTTTATTTTCAGATAAATTGTAAGCATTTAATTTTATTAAAATTGCTTTTCCATCTGATTTTATACTTGAATAAATTTTTTGGACATTTATATTTAAATTATTAACTATTAAATGTATTTCGTTAAATTCAATGTTTCTTATTTCAAATTTTTCAAATGAGCTTTTAGAGGATAATCCTGCTGTGTCTCTTTTTAAATTATTTTCAAAGCTATCAACATTAAAAACAACATTATAAGCTGAAATTTTATAAATTGTTTTTCTTTTTAATAATTCGGAAATAGAGAATTTTATTTTTAAAGAATCAACTTTTAAAATTGTTGGAATTTCAAAATTGGATATTGAAATTTCTTTTAAGCTTATTGAAAGTGTTTTATATGTAAGTGGTTTTCCTAATTTTTTTTCTATTAAATTGCTTAAAAATTTATCTAAATTTTGAAAAAAATAAAAAATTGAAATCCCTATAATAATTAAAAGAAGTAAAAGAAGGGCAATTAAGCCCTTGGCAATTTTCTTAAACACTTGGTACAGACCTTAACTTTTCTTTTACTCCCATTTACAATAGCTGTAATTTTATGTAAGTTTGGTTTAAATTTTCTTGAACTCTTCTTATTTGAGTGGCTAACTCTATTTCCAAATACAACACCTTTACCACATATTTCACACTTTCTTGCCATACGAAAATTTTAAAGGATACTTTAAAATTTTTAAACTTGATTAGGACTATAAAAATTGAAGAAATTTATTCAAATTTTAAGAATTTTGAAAAACTTTCAAATAAGGAATTTATTTTTAACATTTTAAAAGAAAAAATTTTCTCTATTTCCGATTTTAGAAGGTAGTTCAATAGTAAAAATTATTTGCCTTGGCAATTTTCTTGAACACTTAGTACAGACCTTAACTTCTCTTTTACGCCCATTTACAATAACTGTAATTTTATGTAATTTTAGCTTAATTTTTCTTGAATTCTTCTTGTTTGGATAGCTAACTCTATTCCCAAATACAACACCTTTACCACATATTTCACACTTTCCTGCCATAGGAAAATTTTAAAGGATACTTTTTTAATCAGACAAACTTTAAAATTTTAGAAGTGAAAGTAATTAAGATAAATAATATAAGAAACTATCAAATAATTAGAGCTGGCAATTTTGTTTTGAGAGAAGAATGGGAAAAATTCTACAAAGATAAAAAAGAAAAAGATATTATTGAGGTTTTTAAAGATTGGATAATTCAAGGAATGGGAAATATAATAAGGTTTAATTATGAAGAAAACATAGAAAGAGAAATTTTAAGTGATGAGCAAGCAAGAATTTATTTCATTACGATAAATGAAGAGATAGTAAAAATAGGTGGAAGTATAAATAGAGGAGGTATAAGAGGAACTATAAGTTTTTATGAAAATGCCTTAACAGGTAGTCCAGGAAGACCAAGGTTTATAATACATTTATTAATAGCAGAAACTTTAACTTTAAATTTAAATAGCAAAATAGAAGTGTATTTTACATTTTTACCTATTTGTGATGTAAAATATAAACCATTTTTTAGTGATAGTGGGGAAGAGGATATTCAGATATCTGAATATAAAATTTTTGAAGAAAAATGTTTAGAAGAATTTAAAAAATTGTTAGGAAAATACCCTGCTTGGAATTTTCAAGAAAACAAAGAGTCTTATCCTGAAAATTTAGAAAAATTATATAACATTTACCAAAGGGAAGTTAGAAAAAAATGAAAATTCAGTTAGACCTCTTTTCTTTATTTAATGATGAATTTGAATATAAAAAGCAAAAGTTTCTATCAAAATTAAAAAGTTCTAATGGTTCGTTTAAGAGGTACCTCGGTTCTCCTTTAAGATATATGGGTGGGAAATCTTGGGCTGTTGGTTATGTTGTTAGCAAGCTTCCAAAAGTAGAAAGGCTTATTTCTCCATTTTTTGGTGGTGGTTCAGTTGAAATAGCTGTTTCAAAAGAGTTGGGAATACCTGTTTTGGGTTTTGATATATTTGATATATTAGTTAATTATTGGCAAGTCCAAATTAAGCATCCAAAAGAATTATATGAATTTTTAAAAAGGCTTAGACCTGATAAAGAGACTTATAAATTTGTAAAAGAAAAGCTTCGTCTTTATTGGCAAGGAAAGTTGGAATTAGATAAAATAACATTAGCAGGTTATTATTTTTTCAATCATAATTTGTCTTATGGACCTATGTTTCTTGGTTGGATGTCTTCTGTTTATGCTAATGAAAAGGTTTATAAAAAAATGATAGAAAGAGTTCTAAACTTCAATGTTAAGAGTTTATGGGTTGAATGTGATACCTTTGAAAATGTTATTAAAAAATATAATAATGATTTTTTATATTGCGACCCACCATATTATTTAGGAGAAGATAGTGAAGTGTTTAGAGGACTATATCCAAATAGAAATTTTCCAATTCACCATAAAAATTTTGACCATAAAGAACTTAGAAATTTACTATTTAAACATAAAGGAGGATTTATTCTTTCTTATAATTACTCTGAAACTATAAAGAGATGGTATAGTTTTTGTGATGAAATAATTGAAATTGATGTTCATTATACACTTGGTCAAGGTGAAACACGAATTGGTAAAAATAGAAAACTAAGAAAAAGTCATATTAAGAAATCAAAGGAATTAATTATTGTAAAATATCCAGAAATTTAAAGCTTTAAAATTTTTAAACTTGATTAGGACTATAAAAATTGAAGAAATTTATTCAAATTTTAAGAATTTTGAAAAACTTTCAAATGATGATTTTATTTTATCCCCATTTTTTCAATTACCACTTTATGATATATTAAAAGATGAATTTTGTGAATTTTATGGATATTTTCAAAATAATGAGCTTGTTGGAATTTGTGCTTTAAAAATTGAAGAAAATTACTATCAATTTCCTACTTATGAAAATGTTCATCCATACCAAGATTTTATCGTTGATAATAAATATAGAAAGGAATTTATTTTTAACATTTTAAAAGAAAAAAAATTTTCTTTATTTCCGATTTTGGAAGATAGTCCAACAATAAAAATTGTTTGTGAGCAGTTTAATGCTCAAAAGGAAATGTTTTCAAAAATTTATTATTTAGAGCTTCCTAAGATGCTTGATGAAATTATTTATAAATCAAAAAAACATGATGAAATTATTAAAATTTTAAAAAAGCTTTCAAAACAATATGAATTTAAAAAAATTGACGAATTTGATTTTTACGATTTATTTATAAAAACGAAAATTTATTTACTTCCTCAAAGCTTTCAAATTTTCATTTCAGATTTACTATCAATTTGTAAAACAAATAATTTTTTGAGGATATTTACAATTGAAAATGAATTTTATTTTATTGTTTTTGTTTATAAGTCAAAAGCATATTTATGGCATTATGTTGTTGAAGATGAAAAATTGAAAATTTTTGGATTTTTGAAAGTTATAGAGCATTTAATTTCAGAGCAAATTAAAACATTAATTATTTTTACAGATTTTTTAGACTTGAATTTTCCAATAAAACAAAAAACAACATATAAAGTTTATAAACTATGAAAATTCTTATAACAGGTGGCGCTGGATTTATGGGAAGTTTTGTTGTTAAAAGCTTATTAAATGAAAACTTTGATATTATTGTAATTGATAATCTTGAATATTCAGGAGATATAAAGAGAATTGAGGATGTTTTAAATAAAATTGAATTTAGAAAGTTAGATTTGAAAAATTTTGAAGAATTGAGAAAATTTTTAAATGATAAAAAACCAAATATCGTTATTCATTTAGCAAGTTTAACACATGTTGACAGAAGCATATTATTTCCAAGGGATTTTATAGAAAATAATATTATTGGAACATTTAATTTGCTTGAATGTTTAAGAGATTTAAAAATTGAAAAGTTCATTCATATATCAACTGATGAAGTTTATGGTGAAATTATTGAAGGCTCATTTTTTGAAAATAGTCCATTATTACCTAATTCTCCTTATTCCTTTTCAAAAGCAAGTTGCGATTTATTAGTTAGGACATATTATAAAACATATAAAGTTCCATCAATTATATTAAGACCTACTAATAATTATGGTCCTTTTCAATATCCTGAAAAATTAATTCCTCTTGTAATTCTAAAAGCAATAAATAATGAAAAAATTCCAATATATGGAAATGGAAAACAAAGAAGGAGTTGGTTATATGTTGAAGACTTTACAAATGCCTTAAAAATTGTTTTGAATTATGGAAAAATTGGAGAAATTTATAACATTGGCTCAGATGAAGAATATGAGAATTTGGAAATTGTTAAAAAAATTTTAGATTATCTTAAAAAACCTTATAGCTTAATTGAATTTACAAACGACAGACCATCACATGATTTCAGATATTCATTAAATTATGATAAGATAAAGGAAATGGGATTTTCTCCAAAAATAAAAATTGATGAAGGTTTAAAAATAACCATCAATTGGTATTTAAACAATTTGGACTGGTTAAGAGAAAAATATATTGTTGTTAATGATTTTGTAAAAAAGCTATTAAATTATTATAAAAATACCAATTAAAGTTCCTATAATTGCCAAAGTTTGGATTATAATAGTGATAATCAAAGCATTAAATTTTTGATCAATTTTTTTGTCTAATTAGATAGCACATTTTTGAAATTTTAAAGGGAACTTTTCTAAACAGCTTTTTTTCTTAAAACTAAGCTTATAAAGTAAATTATAATACCTACAATTAACCAAAGAATAAATCTAAACCAAGTAATTTTTGGAAGACTTAACATAAGAATTAAGCAACTAATAGCTCCAAGGATTTGAAAAGATGGAAATAAAGGCGTTTTAAAAGGTAGATTTATTTGTTTTTTAATTCTTAAATACAAAACACCTAAATTTATTATAAAAAATGTAAATAATGTTCCTATATTTGTAAGTTCTGCGACTACTGAAATATCTGAAATAGCGGAAAATATACCAACTATTAAACCACATATAATTATAGAAATAAAAGGTGTTTTAAATTTTGGAATAAATTTATCTCTTGACATAGCAAGAAAAATTCTTGGTTGTCCTGCCTGAAATGCTAATAAAACTGTTGTTGTTGAAATTAAAGCACCAATAGCTAAAATTGAGCTTGCCCAATTTAAATTTATATCATTTAAAACTTTTGATAAAGGGTCAGCAACATTCAAATTCTTATAATTTGATATACCTATTAAAACAAAAGCTGTTAAAGTGATAAAATAATACTAACTGGTAAATGTTTTTAGGATTTTTCGTTTCCTCAGAAAGTGTTGAAATCGCATCAAAGCCTATATAAGCAAAAAATATAAGTCCTGCACCTGTTAATGTTCCACTAAAACCATTTGGCATAAATGGCTTATAATTTTGAAGTTTTATATGAAAAATACCAACAAAAACAAAAAATAATAAAATTAAAATTTTTAAAATCACCAAAAAATTATTAAATTTAGCACTTTCTTTTATGCCAATGAGTAATAAAAGACCAACTTAAAATTAAATTCCAACCCACTAAAAATGCAATAAATTCACCAAATGCTATATAAGAATAAGTATAAGCACTTCCTGATATTGGAATTTAAATGATAAAATTATTGAGGGACCAGCAAAAGAAATTGCTGTTCCAACAAGAGCAAAAATCCCTGCTCCAATAATAGCACCAATTCCAAAGAATGTTAAATCAAAAACATTTAAAACTTTATTTAATTTAGAACTTTCAATTTCAGCAAATGCTTCATTCAAAGATTTTTTTCTAAATAGAAAGCTCATTTGTCTCTTACAATTTCCGAATAAACAGAATTTGGATAATTCTCAATTAATTTATCTTTATAAGTGCTAATTTTTGTTATTTCATAAAGTTTATATAATGCGAATGGCTTAATCCAACTATTATCTGAAATTTTTTCATAATGATTTTTCGCATCAGATAAATTATTTTTCCTTTCAAAATAAATAGCATAAGCTAAATTTTCAAGATTTTTATCTTGAATTTCTCTCTTTTCACCTTTGAGTATATAAAAAAAACTTAAAGCGGTTTCCAAATCAAATGTATTTAAAATTTCTATATAAAGTGCTATATCATTATCTATATTCCTTGCTTTTGGAAATGTTCTTTTGAAATAATTTACAACACTTTCGGGGCTTTGTGTATATAAATAAGATAAAAAGCATTCTTTATAAAAGTCCTTAGAGCAGAATTTTATAACATCTTTATATTTTTTCATTTCAAATAAAGAAGTTATAATTTTGGATGTGTCTTTTGTTAGTTTAATTGCTTTTTCATATTTTCCAATTTTCATATAGCTTATAGCAGATGTTTCAGGCTCTAATTCCTCAAGAATTCTTGATGCTTCCTCATAATTACCAACTTTATAAAGTGAAAGTCCATATAATCTCCTTGAAAATTTATCATTTTTATTTTTCAAAATTTCTATTACTTTGTTATAATTTCCATTTTCATAATAACTATTTGCGACAATTAAACTATCTGAAATATCATTAGCATATTTCAAAGCTATATCAAGCTTATTATCATTAACTAAAAATCTAAAAATTGCTTTTCTAAAAACATAATTTCCTCTATACTTTTCAATATATTTATATATCTTATTGCCATAACTACTATAAAGCCTCAACATTTGATAAAAAATATAATTTTCATCTCTTGATTTTGAAAGCTCAAATAATGCATTTTCAATATCATCTTTTTTATAATAGTATTCAAATGCTTCATTTATCATAATGTTTTCATTTTTTAGAACTTCTCTTGCCATCTTAACTACAACAAATTCATCTAAATTATATTTTAGAAATAAATAATAAGCTTTTGTAAATTCTTGCTCAGTTTTTAAATTTTTAAGCTCTAAAATTGCTAAATCAATTTGACGAGTTTTTAAGTAATTTTCTATATTTTTTAGGTCAACTATTATTACCATTAACATAATTATAAAACCTCTTATGAATTATTCCTTTTATCCTTATTTTCCCATCTAACATTTCTTCTTCTTCAACAAGGGCAAATTTTCTAATTTTTGAATATAGCTCGTAGTTCTCCGTTGTGATTTCAAATTCTAAAAATTGTCTTAATATCATTTCTTTAATTTTTTCTAATAAATTTTCTATGCCTATTTTCAATTTCGCAGAAATAAAAACACTATCTGAAAATTTTTCTTTAAACCTATATATCTGATTTTTATCAATAATCAAATCTATCTTATTAAATACCATTATTTTTGGTTTTTCTTCAAGACCCATATCTGATAAAATTTTTTCAACAGTTTCAATATGCTCATTTACCATAGGATGAGAAATATCAACCACATGTAAAATTAAATCTGCATCTTCAATAACTGATAATGTTGCTTTAAATGAAGCAATTAAATTTGGTGGTAAATCCCTTATAAATCCTACTGTATCTGAAAGGACAACTTTATATGGAATTCCTTCAATTTTTAAACTTCTCGTAGTAGCATCCAATGTAGCAAATAGTTTATCATCTACATAAACATTTGATTTTGTTAATAAGTTCATAATCGTTGATTTTCCAACATTTGTATATCCAACAAGTGAAATTTTTATAAACTCTCTTCTACCTTCCTTTTGAATTTCTTTCGTTCTTTCTATATCTTTTAGTTTTCTTTGTAAATGTCTTATTCTTTCTTTAATTCTTCTTCTTTCATTTTCAAGTAATTGCTCACCAGGTCCTCTTGTTCCTACAACACCTGCCAATCTTGAAAGTGAAATTTCTTTACTTAAACCTACAAGATGAGTTAATTGATATTGCCAATATGCTATTTCAACTTGAATTTTTGCTTCTGATGTTCTTGCTCTTCTTCTAAATATCTCAATTATTAACTCAGTTCTATCTATAATTTTTTTATTCGTTGCTTTTTCTATATTTCTTTTTTGAATTGGTGTTAAATCATTATCAAAAATAATAACAGGAATTTTATAGTCATCACATATTTTCTTCAATTCAAGAACTTTTCCTTTACCTATTAAGTAAGCAGGATCAGGCTTTTCTCTTATTTGAATAAATTTTTCAAAAACTTCAAATTCAGCAGATTTGGCAAGTTCTTCAAGTTCTTCAAGTCTATCTAATCCTTTCCATCTATCTTTACTATTTCTTATTAGAGATATTAAAATTGCTTTCAAGCTGCTTCTATAATTGGCTCGTTATCTTTATCAATAACTTCTCTTGTTATTATAATTCTTCTTACACCTTTCATACTTGGAATTTTGTACATCCATTCCATAAGTACATCTTCAACAATCGCTCTAAGTCCTCTTGCTCCAACTTTCTTATTATAAGAAATCTCTGCTATCCTTCTTATAGCATCATCAGTAAAAACAAGCTCTATACCTTCCATTTCAAAAAGTTTTTGATATTGCTTAATTAAGGCGTTTTTAGGTTCTTTTAGGATTCTTTCAAGTGTTTCTACATCTAATGGATCAAAAACTGCAATTACTGGTAATCTTCCAACCATTTCTGGAATAATACCATATTTTATTAAGTCTTCTGGTTCAACATAGTGCAATATCTGACTATCTGAAACTTTGTTTAAATTTGCCATAAATCCAATTTGTTTCTTACCAAGTCTTGATTTTATAATTTCTGAAAGTCCCTCAAATGAGCCACCCATCATAAATAAAATGTTAGTTGTATCAAGTTGAATATAACTTTGTTCAGGATGCTTTCTTCCTCCTTGTGGTGGTATATTTGCAATTGTTCCTTCAACAATTTTAAGTAGTGCTTGTTGAACACCTTCTCCACCAACATCTCTTGTAATTGATGGATTATCACTTTTTCTTGAAAGTTTGTCAAATTCATCAAGATAAACGATTCCAATTTCTGCCATTTTCAAATTATAATTAGCATTTTGAACAAGTCTTAAAAGAACATTTTCTACATCTTCTCCAACATATCCTGCCTCAGTTAATGGTGTTGCATCATAAATAGCAAATGGAACTTTTAATAGTTTTGAAAGTGTTTTTGCCATAAGTGTTTTTCCAACACCTGTTGGTCCAATCATAAGTATATTTGACTTTTCAATTTCAACATCTTTAAATTTATTTTTGAATTTAATTCGCTTATAATGGTTATAAACTGCTACTGATATAATTTTTTTTGCTTTTTCTTGACCAATAATATATTCATCTAAAAATGCTTTTATTTCAGAAGGCTTTGGTAAATTATAGTTCATTTCTTCTAATTCAAGTTCTTCATCATTTATAATTTCATAAGCAAGTTCTATACAATCTCTACAAATATAAGCAAAATTTCCGCCAACTAACCTTCCAGCTTCCCTTTCACTTCTGCCACAAAATGAGCATCTCAAATCAGAAATTTTTCTTTTATTCATTTTCAAAATTTTAAAGCATAAATTTTAATCGTTAATGCTTTGTCCAATAATTCTGAAATTACGATTATTACTTTATTTTCCCACCTGCCCTAAAAATAAGCCTACGGCTTAAAAATGACCATTTTTCGGCAAGGGGGCTTTGCCCCCTTCAATAAACCCCCCTATAAAATCTATAATTTCCTAAAATCTTCATAACTTATTGATAATCAATAACTCAACACTATTTATTAGACAAAGCAAATCGTTAAGATTTCTGAGATAGTAAAAGATGCTAAAATAAATTTTATAATTCTGCTTAGTCTTTGCCCTTATTTTTCAATTTCTAATTTTGTATTGTTTTCTAATTGAGTAATCATTATTTTCAGGGTGGGCGGGCAAAATATAAAAAAATAAATGATTTCAGAATTATTGGACAAGGCAAACTTTTAGTCCTTTAAAATTTTCGTATGGCAGAAATAAGAAAAGGGATGGCAATTAGGTATAAAAATGAACCTTATTTAGTTCTTGATTTTAAACATGTTCATAAAGCAAATGACATTACTACATATTCTTTAAAAGTTAAGCATATAAAAACGGGAAGTGTTTATAATATGACTTTTAAAAGAGATGAGCCATTTGAAGAAATTGAACTTGAAAAACATCAAGGAATTTTTTCTTATAAGCTAAATGATGAAACATTTGTATTTTTTGATAATCAAACTTATGAAGAGGTTCATTTAAATAAATCTGATATTGAAAATGCTCTTGGATATTTAAAAGAAGGTATGGAATTGTTTATATTATATATTGATAATCAAGCGATTGGTATTGAATTGCCTAATTTTGTAGAGCTTGAAGTTATTGAAACTGAGCCTAATTTTAAGGGTGATACGGTTGCAGGTGGAGGCAAGCCTGCCAAACTTGAAACAGGCATAATTATAAAAGTCCCTTATTTTATTGAAGTTGGTGATATTATAAAAGTAGATACAAGAGAAGATAAATATGTTGAAAGGGTAGGAAGAAAATGAAATTTGAAGATATTTTAAAAATTATAGAAATTTTTGAAAAAAGCAACTTAACTGAACTTGAAATAAAAATTGATGAGCCTAAACTTAAAATAAAACTTTCAAAAAATAACCAGATTCAAAATCAAGTTATTCAAATTCCTCAAATTCCACAAGTTCAAAATTTTCAACCAATTCAAAAGGAAGAAGTTATTAAGGAAGTAAAAGAAGAGAAAAAAGAAAACATTCACATTATTAAATCTCCCCTTGTAGGGACATTTTATAGGGCGCCTTCGCCTGGTGCTGAGCCATTTGTTAAAGAAGGTGATTTTGTTAAAAAAGGACAAGTTTTATGTATTATTGAAGCTATGAAAGTTATGAATGAAATTGAAAGTGATGTTGATGGTATAGTTGAAAGGATTCTTGTTGAAAATGGAAAACCTGTTGAATATGGTCAAGAGCTATTTATTATTAGGTTAAGTTCTTGATTATCTTAATTCTAATTTTCGCTCTTATTTTAAACTTAATTTTGGTAAAACCTTTATTTTCAAAAATTTTAAGAGCATTAGCTATATTTATTTTAATTTTAATGGTTTTAAATCCAAAAATAACAACTTATGAGGAAAAAAAAGAAAAAATTGCTATTGTATTTGACTTAACGAAAAGTTCAAAGTGGCTTTTGGATTTTTATAAAAATGTAGATACGAAGAATTTTGATAAATATGAGCTTGGAGATAGCATTTATAAATTTAAAAATTTTGAGTTTAAATACAACATTACAAATTTAAATGCTTTAAGTTATCTTAAAAATTATGATAAAATTATTTATGTTGGTGATGGTTGGCATAACTATCCATCTGAAATTGATTATAATAGTTTTTTTTCTCCAATTTATGTAATTTATCCAAATGTAAAAACAAGTGAAATATCAATAAAAAATTTTATTTATCCTAAGTTTGTTGAACCAAATGAAATTTTTCAAGCTTATCTTGAAATTTTCTCAAATAAAGATACAATTATAGATTTTCAAATTGAGCTTGATACAATCATTAAAAAAAATTTAAGTTTGTCAAAAGGAATAAATTCATTTACTTTTATTCTGAAAGCCCCAAATTTTCAAGGAAATTATAAAATCATTTTAAAATTATTAGATAAAGTAAGACAATATCATTTAAATGTTAGAGCTCCATCAAAACAAGTTTTAATAAATGCTTATAAAATTACGCCTGAAATTGGATTATTAAATAGACTTTTTAAGGAATTGGGATATGATGTGATTTTAAATTTGAAAAATGAAAAAATTATTGGAAATTTTGAATTAACTATTGGATATGGAAAGGATAATGGCGAGGATTTAGTTTTTATTGAGGGTAAGAAAAAATTTGTTAATTTCAAAGGCATAGATAGTGTTGTTGATTTTAAGTTAGATGAGTTTATTATTAATCCTATTAGCGGAATATATAATAATAGGGTTTTTGTTTTAACTAATGAGCTTTGGAAAATTGGAAGATTTGATTTTTTAGAATATAAAAATTTATTATTGCCGATTATAAACACTGCTTTAAACTTAAAACCGAGGATAAATGTTGAATATCATGTAGTATTCAATAAAGCATATTTAAAAGTTAGCTCAAATAATCCAAATGTTAAATTTTATTTAAATAACAAAGAAATTCCAAGCTATAATATCATTAAATTTTCTAAACCTGAAACCTTAATTCTAAATGCTTATTTAAATTCAAGAAAAATATATGAGAATAAAATCACATTAATTCCCGATACACTTGGATTTGAAAATGAGGAAGGAATAGATAGCTTAACACTTGCTAATATCGTTAATAGAACAGGTGGAAAATTTATAAAAAGCACAAATGATATTAAATTTGAAAAAATTAAAATTCAAAAGGAAATTTTTAATAATTTGTTTTTTGGATTTTTAGTTATTTTTTTGATTTTAATTGATTTTGTGTTAAGAAGATTTTTCGGTTTCAGATAATTCTCTTACATAAGGTAAATATCTAAATTTTTCAGAAAAGTCAAGTCCATAACCTACAAGAAATTTATCAGGGACAATAAAACCTACATAATCCGCTTTTATATCAACCTTTCTTCTTTCAACTTTATCAAGCAAAACAGCTAATTTAAGAGATTTTGGATTTCTTGAAAGAAATAATTCTTTTATATATTTAAGTGTTAAGCCTGTGTCAAGTATATCTTCAACAATAATAACATCTTTATTTGTTATATCAATAGATGTATCAAGCTCAATTCTAACAATTCCAGAACTTTCCGTAGATTGTCCATATGATGAAACTTTTATAAAATCTATCTTAGATGGAATTTTAATTTCTCTCATAAGATCTGCTAAAAATACAAATGCCCCTTTTAATACACCAATTAAAATTATTTCATCACAATTTTTATAATCTTCATTTATTTTTCTTGCTATTTCCTTAACCTTCTTTTTTATTTCCTCTTCTTTTATTATGAACATATTGAAAATTTTAAAGGGGCAAAAGCCCCCTATTTTACAACAATTTTGAACTTCTCATTATCTAATTTAATGATATAAACTCCATCTTTCAATTTAATTCTTCTTCTCCCTTCAAATTTATCCCTATAAACTACCTTACCAAGGACATTATAAATATAAACTTCTTTCTTCTTCATTAAATTTATCTCAATATAATTTCTTTGGGATTTTATTTCATAATCACAGGATTTAATATATTCATAATTTGAAATTGGTGTAATTTGACAGGAATTTATGATACTTAAAGCGGGTGAATAAGGAGTCAAAGCCAAATCATTAAGTGTAAAATTAGCATCTGTAATTGTTAGTGTTTCACTTACAATAGTTGGTGTAGAATAATTATAGATATTAGGAGTAATTGTTTGGGTGCAATGACCTATTAAGTTAGGATTTGTATCTTCTCTTATGATAGCAAATCCTTGTGTTTGATCAACACCTCCTGTGCTTAAATATGTTAGTAAATAGAATTTCCCTTGTGAAATAGGTATTATGCCTTTTGCCATGTTTGATAATCCCGTGGGAGGCATATTCCAATAGCGAGCATAAATTACATTACCATTACCATCAATTTTTAAAACTAATGGATAACTTGTAGTGCTAGTTTCTATATATCCAGCAACTAAAAAGTTTCCATCTACATCTTTTGTAATGTTAAATGCTCTTGAATTTCCTAAATTGAATTCATATCGCTTTGCCCACATAAAATTGCCATTAAAGTCTATTTTATAAATCATAATATGGTGAGGTCTAGGACAGCAGTCACTACCAGCCATATAAAACCCTGCTACTAAAAGTCCATTTATATCTCTTATAATTTTGTTCGGCCAGAATTGAGAACCAAAATTTATAAATTTAGAACTTATAGGATTTCCAAGTGTATCTAAAATAATTATTCTTGAAGTGCAGCTAATAAATAGCTTCTCTCCTACAAGTTCAGTACTCGAGCATACGTTATAATAATAAGAGCCAACATAAACTAATTTTTGATAATTAACATCTCCATTTATATCAATTTTGACAATTCCGCTATTATCAACAGCACAATCATCTCTATGAGCTAAAAGTATGAATGTGGTAGGAGATGTTTGGACAATATCCATAAAAGTTCCATAAGAGCAAGTTTGGGAAAAGCTTTTTGACCAAACAAAACTTTGTGTTTTAACATTAAATAATCCAAAGAAATTACAATTCCGCGAAGAGCATTCGGCGCTTTTTAAAGCATGCCCTCCTGATACAAGCACAAGACTATCATTTACTTTTAACATTTGAGTAATATTTAAATTTGGAAGATTATGATTAAAAGCCTTATACCATTTAACATTTAATGAAGAATCTACTGCTATAAGAAATGGTGTCATTTTTCCATTATTATGAAATGTTCCAAAGAGATATAGTGTATCATTCATCTTTACAGATGCTATCCTATGACAAGTAATACATCCTGTTGAGTTATAGCTCATATATACAATTTTACTTGTTGCTTGAAAAATTACTAAACTAATCATATTAGGTTCTCCTTTTTATTTACAGGTGAACTTGAAAAACAGCATACAGCACAAGTAAGAAAAATTTTCTTTGAAGCTTCTTTTGGATTTATAAATAGCTCTATTACTTCTGAATTTGAAGGTCTTTTTAACAAGCAGGCTGAACAATCACAAAATCCTATTATTGTCGCAGTTGGATCACTCAGACACAACTCAAAGTCAACACAAGGATTACAACTTCCACCTGGACAATTATAAGTCTGACCACTTGAGGGGCATGTGCATGTTCCTGCTAATAGATAACCAACCCACACACTTATTATCGTTAGTATGAGCATTAGCTTTTTCATAGTCCCACCTCCTTTTTATTAAGGTTTCTGTTCGTCATAACCAAAATTATAAAGCATAAATTTTTAATTAATAATAAACTAAAATTTCAATCCTTCTATTTTGTCTTCTGCCTTCTTCCGTTGAATTACTTGTTAATGGTCTTGAATCGCCATAAGAAACTGCATAAATTTTATTTTGCTCTATTCCATTTGATATAAAAAACCGCACAATTGCTGTTGCTCTGTGTGCTGCTAATTCCCAATTTGTAGGATAAATATGTTTGTTTGTTTGAATTGGGATTGAATCAGTATGACTTTCAATTCTAATTTCAGAAAACCCTTTTGATTTTATTTGCTCTAAAATTTCATTTAAGTAATTTTTGCCTTCATTAGTTAATTCAGCAGAGCCGGGTTTGAAAATTTTGTCAGTTTGTATAACAATTTTTGTAAAATTTTGATTATTTGAATAACCTGAAATTTTAATTAATTTTTTATTTTCATTTTCAAGGTCATAAAATGCCTTTAAAATCGGGAGGTATTCATAATAATAAAAATAAGCTCCATATCCAATCATTAAAAGAACCAATAAAAATAAAAACCAATTTAAAAATTTCATATTTTTACCATATTAACACCCAAAACCATATTTCTTAATTTTTCATAAGCAACATTCCATGTTCTTGTTCTTAAACCACAATCAGGTGCTACAAAAATTTTATTCGGATCTTTAACAATATCCAAAACATATAAAATTCTATCTCTTATTAGTTCAGGTGGCTCAATAAAATCTGTATGAACATCAATTACACCAAGACCAATAACAAAATTATAATTTTTTAATTTTTTAATAATTTCATAACCTTTTCTTACCTTCTCATTAGTTCCAAGCTCAGTACTATCTCTATTAGCATATTCAAAATGAAATTCATTTATTATTCCTTCTAATTTTTCAATATCAGGAAATAGCAAATTATAATCAGAAAAACAAATATGAACAGAAAAGAAAAGTTTTCCTTTTAAATCTCCTACTGAATTTATTAAACCTTCTATGAATAAGTCAATTTCTTCTCTTTTTGTAGTAGCAGCAGGCTCATCAATTTGTAAAAATTTTGCTCCATTTTCATATAAAGCTTTTAAATTTGGATATATAATCTCTTTTGCCATATCATTTATAAATTGTTTTCTTGCTAATTTCCTATTTTTTAAACCGCTATATGTTCCAATTTCAACACCTTTAACATAAAATTCATCAAATGACCAATCAACAAGTGTATAAGGTCCTGTTAATGGTATTTTAATAGGTTTTTCAGTAAATTTAGAAATTGTTTTAAATTCTTCCAAATGATAAAATTCTTTTAATTTTGGTTTTTTAAAAACAGCAGCTCTTTTATAGTACTTATTATCAAAACTTCTAACATGTCCATAAAATTTAAATCCTTCAATTTTTGATATTGGATATTCGTACATTTCAACACGATGTTGCTCTCCATCATAAACAACATCAATTCCTGATTTTTCAAGTAATTTGGTAGCAAATAATGAAGAGTAATTAATAATTTTTTTCTTTTCCTCATCAGTGAAGTTCTTTTTCTTTTTTAAAATATCTAATAACTCATCAGCATATATATTTAAAAATTTAGCCCAGCTTTTAGCATCCTCAATGTCATCATCATTTAATGGAACATTATTTATCGCTTTTACTCTCCAATTTGGTTTAGCAAGAGAGCCTATCTCATGTGTCAGTAGTGGTTTTAACATTTGAAAATTTTAAGGGATTATAATTAACAAATTGGTTCAAGGGGATTTTTCTTTATACATTCTTTGAATTTATTTGCTCTTTCAAGTCTTAATATCTTTCTACTTTCTGCTGTTTTCCATCTTTCAATTTCATAATCTCTCCAAGGATTAAATGGTTTGAGTTGATTTAAAGAGACAAAAGTCATATAACTACTTGCAACCTTAAATCTTTTTGATGTTAAGACTTCTTCCTTTACAATTTTTACACCAATTTCCATAGATCTATTACCAACATAATTTACTCCCAAATAAAAATGTAAAATATCACCCACTCTAACTGGACATATAAAGTCAAATTCATCAATAGAAGCAGTAAAAGTTGGGCTTTTTGCATATTGAGCTGACAATATACCTCCAAGCTCATCAACTTTTTCAAATAAATAACCTGCAAACATCATGTTTGAATATATTGCTTCATAAGGAAAAACAAGTTTAGCAGAATATAAACTATAAGTAGGTTTTCTGCTTATATCTAAATCATTTATCTGAATTCTTCTGTTTTTTATTCTTTCTAATCTATAAGCTCTTCTTTTTAATGCCCATTCATAAATTAGTTTTTCTTTATCATCTTTTGGAACAATTTTGACATTCAATTTTCTTGGTTTTCCATTTTCATCAACTGCTACATATCCAAAGTGAGCAAGTGTTACCACTTTTAATTCATCATTATTTGTTCTTTTAAATACTGTAACGCCAACTTCCATTGAGCTATTGAATACCGCTTGAACCCTTGAACGAAAAATTAATGTATCTCCACTATTAACAGGTTCTACGAAATCAACACTATCCATAGAACCCATTACAACAGGTCCCTCTGAAATTTTACTTGCTGATAATGTTGCTGCTTGGCTTATAAAATAAAGCATTTTTCCACCAAAAAGTGTTCCTGCGGGATTTATTAATTGTGGAAAAACATATTCGTAAATTTCAAAAATTGTTTCCGATATTGATATTTCCTTCATAATAATCTATCAACAATAGCTTGTAATTCTCTAATGTGATTGGCACAATTATTTAATAAATTTTTTTCTTCCTCGTTTAAATTAAATTCAACAATTTTTTCAATGCCATTTTTCCCAAGAATAATTGGAAGACCAATTACAACATCACTTAATCCATATTCCCCTTTTGTTAAAACACTTGCTGGTATTAATTTTTTACTATCTTTTAATATAATTTCTGCCATATATCCAACAGCATCTCCTGGTGCGAAAAATGCAGATGTTCCCATTAGCTGAACAATTTCTCCTCCTCCAAACTTCGTTTTATTAACAATTTCTTTTATTTCCTCTTCATTTAATAATTCAGTTATAGGTATTCCATTTACCGTTGTCCATCTTATTAATGGTATCATATCATCCCCATGTGTTCCAAGGACAATTCCTTGAACTTCAAATGGTGAAACATTTAGTTTTTGAGCGGTAAAATAACTCAATCTTGCACTATCTAAAACACCAGCTTGCCCTATAACTCTTTCTCTTTCAAATCCTAAAATTTTATATGCTGCATAAGTCATAGCATCAAGAGGATTAGTAACAACTATTACGATTGAGTTTTTAGCATAAATTTTTATTTTTTCACAAACATCTTTTATAATTTTAAAATTTACTTCAATTAAGTCATCTCTTGACATTCCAGGTTTTCTTGGAACACCAGCAGTTATAATAACAATATCAGAATCCGCTATATCTTCATAATTGCTTGAACCTTTAATTTTGCCTGAAAATCCAATTATTTGGCTTGCTTGACCAAGGTCTAATGCTTTGCCTTTTGCTAATCCTTCTATAATGTCAATTAATACAACATCTGCTAAATCTTTATATAGAATATAGCGAGCACATTCTGAGCCAACATTTCCTGAGCCTATAATTGAAACTTTAAATCTCATACGGGGACGACGGGACTCGAACCCGCGACCTCCGGCGTGACAGACCGGCGTTCTAACCAGCTGAACTACGTCCCCTTATTAAGTGCCAAAATTTTAAAGCATAGTTTTTCCCACCCCAAAATTAAGTGCCTTGTCCAATAATTTTTCCTTGCTTTATAATTTTCAAGCTTTGTTATTTATCTTATTTGGGCAGTTTTCAAGTTATTCAGGTGAAGTTTATAGAGTTGAATTAAATGGGAAACTAATAGGTCTTGGCTCATCATTTTACAATTTCAAAGATGCTTCAAGTGTATTTTATAATCCATCTCATTTAAATTATTCTAATGAAAGTATATTTTTTGGATTTGGACTTTTATATGAGGGAATAAATGCTGTTTCATTATCTTATAAGTTTAAAAATAAGCCTTATGGGATTGGTCTTTATTTAGTTCTAACAGATAATATAGAATTTACATCTTTACCTGATACTACAAAACCTCCAAGTGAGGATAACAAGCCTTACATAATATCAATTGAAAACTACTTAGCAAGTGCTATTTATTTATCAAGTGGTTATAAAAATTTTGGAATAAGTGCTAAAATTCTTTATCAAGGAATAAGCAATTATAGAGCATTTGGCTTTGGTTTTGATATATCCACAAATTTGAAAAACTTTTCAATAATTCTAAAAGATTTTCTTCCAAGTTTATTATATTGGAATAGCAAAACTACTGAATTTATTCCACCAATGATTATATTATCAACTTATAGCCAATATAAAAACTTTCTTTTATCAACAAGTTTAGATTTTTCTACTCTTGAAAATAGAAATTTTGATAGATTAATTTCTTTTAACAATTTTTCTATGGGATTTAGATTTGGTATTGAATATAATTTAAATGTTGTTTCTTTAAGGGGAGGTTTTAGGAATTCAAAACCTTCTTTTGGCTTTGGTATAAATTATAAAAGTTATTCAATTGATTATGGCTCTTTTTATCATTCTGATTTAGGACTTACACATAGAACAAGTCTAACTATTAATTTTTAATGAATTTAAAAATTATTTTGGAATTTGATGGAACAAATTTCAAAGGTTGGCAAAAACAAAAAGACAAAAGAACTGTTTGTGGAGAATTAGAAAAAGCATTTTCACATTTAATTGAAGGAACATTTAAAATAATTGGATGTTGTAGGACTGATAGTGGTGTTCATGCTTTAAATTATGTTTGTAATGTTAAAATAGAAGGTAATTTGAAATTAAAATGTGAAAAATTAAAAAAAGCATTAAATAGTATTTTGGATGAAGATATTTATGTAAAGGAAATTGAGTTAGTTGGTGAAATGTTTAATGCCCGATATGATGCTAAATTCAAATTATATCGTTATAGGATTTTAACATATCCTTCACCTTTTTTAATTAGATATGGATTTTATCCAAAAATAAGAATTGATTTTAAAAAGTTAAAAGAAATTGAAGGAATTTTTATAGGAAAGCATGATTTTAGAAATATAAGTGCTAAAACGGAAAAATCTGGAATTTGTAATGTTTTTGAATCATATTGGATTTATAATGATAGTTATTATGACTATTTCATTAAGGCAGATAGATTTTTATATAAAATGGTTCGCTCAATTGTAGGTTTAATGATATTATATAGTTTGAATAAAATTTCAAAAGAGGAAATAATTGAAATTCTTGAATTTAAAAGAAAGTTTATTCCTTATATTGTTCCTTCAAAAGGTTTAACATTAGTTGAGGTTGGATATTAAATCATCTAAAACAATTTCAAATAAATTACTATCAATTAAAAAGCTAATTCTTAAATCTGAAATTGTTAAAAATTCAATCGGATACTTAATAATTTTTGAGTGAATTTCTGTGCTATTTGCTAGTCCATATCCAATAACTGAAACGAATTTCTTATTATGATAACTTTCAAAATTTTCAAATAAATTTCTAAATTGATTAAAATCACTTTGTTTTATAACTAATATGATTTCATTTGATAGCTTTTGAAATAAAATAATTTGAATATCATTACTTGTAAGTTTTTTCAAAATTTCATCATTATGTTTCATCTTTATCAAAACAACATCCATTTGAGTTATAGATTTTAGTTTTGGAAATTCAAGAAAATCTCCAACCATAGTTCCCTCTCCTTTTTCAAAAGAACTATAAATATAAAATGGAAAATTGAATTTTGCTGATAAACTAACAGCTCTTGAATGCATAACTTTTGCTCCAAAACTTGCCATTTCTATTAACATATCAAAATTAATTTTATCAAATTTATATGACTTTTTAATTCTTGGGTCAATAGCATAAACACCATCAACATCTGTCCAAATCTCACATTTTACATTACCAAATCTCTTATTAAGCTCAATAGCAATAGCAATAGCGGTTAAATCACTCCCACCCCTTCCAAGTGTAGTTATTTCTTTTTCAATACTTACGCCTTGAAAACCTGCTATAATTGGAACTTCATTATTATTTAAACAATCAACAACTCTATTTAATTTAACTTCTATAATCCGAGCATTATTAAATCTATTTTCTGTAATTATTCCAACTTGTGAGCCTGTAAATGAGCGAGAAGGAATACCAATATCATTTAAAGCAATTGATAATAATGTCATAGATATTCTTTCACCAACAGATATTAACATATCTAATTCTCTTTTTGGAGGATTTTTTGAAATTTCATAAGCTAAATTTAATAAATTATCAGTAGTTTTACCCATAGCAGAAACAACGACAACAGGTTTATAACCATCTTTTATTTTTTCTTTTATTATATTAGCAACATTTAAAATTCTTTCCTTATTAGCAACAGATGAACCACCAAATTTCATTACTAAAATCATCCTATTTCCTCAATTTTAAATCCATCTTCCGTGGCTAAAACAACAAGGTACTTTAAATCTTCTGGCGCATAAATTGATAGAATTTGATTTGGGTCAATAATAGGATAGTACTTTATTTTTGAAATAATGTCTTTTAAATTTCCTTTAAATAAAATTCTAAATCTAACACCAAGTTTCCTTAAATTCTCAACATTTTGGATAATCTCATCATCAAACTTATCAAGAATTAAATCATATTTTTCATCATCATTTTCCTTTTTATAATTAGAAAAATATCTCTCAACTTCTTCAATAAAATCATATAAATTTTCAACATCCATAGAAAATCCACAAGCAAGCTTATGCCCTCCATAACTATTAAGAATATCAGAAATACTATTTAAAAAATCAAGCATATTATATCCCAAAGGCGCTCTAATTTCTCCAACAATTTTATTATTCTCATCAATAGAAATCGCAATCACAGGAACTTTATAAATTTCTTTTATTTTACCTGCAATATAACCAATGTATTCAGGCTCTATATGTCTTAAATCCAAAAGAAGATATCCCTTAACCCTCTTATTTTCATTTTTTATCCTTATAACTTCTTGGTCCAATTTTGATAATATATCTTTCGTTTTCTTATAAATTTTAATAAGGTGTTCTTCTATGAATGTTTCATCATTGGACAATAATAGCTCAACAGCAAGATGTCTAAATCCTTCACTATGAATACTTGAAAGAATTGGAATGATTGAATATAAATTTGGACTTTGACCAGTTATCATTGAAAACACTTTAAATAATGGAAAACTATATCTATTTATTAGCTCCTTTGCTAAATCCACAATAATTTTATTTTCAGAAAATAATGGAACCCTATCAGCAATTATTCCAAGTGCTGAATAAATAATAAGTTCAGGCATATTTGATATAATGTAATTTATGTCATATTTAAATTTTAAGTTAAGAAGACCAGTAGCGATTTTTAAGCTTAATAAAGAAGCAGAAATATGAGCAAATGAGCCTCCCATCTTTGGATTTACAATTATGGCATTAGGTAGTTTTTCAGGCAATTCATGGTGATCCGCTATAATTACACTAATGCCTTTTTCATTTGCATATTCTACTTCTTCATAACTACTTAATCCCGTATCAACACATATTATTAATTTTATATTATTTTCATAAGCATAATCAACACCAAATTTATTCAATTTATGACCTTCACTATTTCTTTTAGGAATATAATATATTGAATTTGATTCAAGCATATTTAAAGTTTTTATTAAAATTGCAGTTGAAGTTGTTCCATCTAAATCATCATGTCCCCAAATGAGAATTGTTTCTTTTGAAGCATATTTAAGAATTTCTTTTAATGCTAATTCCATATTAGGTATTGCTCTTGGTGATAATAGGTTTTCAATTGTAGGTTGAAATAGACTTTTTACAAGCTCTAAATCAACTATGCCTTTTTTCATAAGAACTTTTATTATTTGTGGATGTAATTTATACTCATCTTCTAAAATTTGCTCAACATTCATGTGTTCTTACCTCCTTATGTACCAATCTACATAAGCTTTTATACCCTCCGCTATATTTCTTGCAATTTCATCCTGATATTTTTCATCTGATAAAAGTTTTGCCTCCTTTGGATTTGATATGAATCCAAGCTCAACTAAAACAGATGGTGAATAAACACCTCTTAAAACATAAAATCCCGCTTGTTTAACTCCTCTATCTTTTCTATCTTTGCTTATTTTTTGATGAATGAAAAATGCTAACTTTTGAGATTCTTTTAAATAAGCATTTTGTAATATATCCGAAATAATAAATTTAAGTAAGTCATTATCCTCAACTTCATATTTTATAACTGAATTTTCTAATGTTTCAACCGCTCTTTCTTCACTTGTCCTTGCTGTTGAAAGGAAATAGGTTTCAGGACCTTCTGCATTATCTTTTTCAGAATAATTACAATGAATACTAACAAATAATTTGGCATTAAATTTTTTAGCAATTTCCGCCCTTTCTTTTAGAGAAACAAAATAATCACCATCCCTTGTTAAAACCACTTTAAAACCATACTCCTTCTTTAAAATATCTGCTATTTTTTTGCTTACACTTAATGTTATATCTTTCTCTTTTATTCCCCATTTTCCGATTGCTCCTGGATCTTCGCCTCCATGCCCTGGGTCAATAATAATATATCCAAAATTACCATATGAGTAAATTACAAATTTTAAAACATTTTTTTCTTTAATTTTCTTATAAGAGCCATATTTAGTAGTTATGAAAATTTTAAAGAATGCTCCTTCTTTTGTATGAAAAATTTTTATAGAATCTATAATTTCGCTATTGCTACTAATAAAGTTATATTTCGGATAAAATCCGTCTTTTATATGAACAATTAAGCTATTTTCATCAAACCAAACTTGCTCATTTAAACTCTTTGAAAAATAAAAATTCAATATACAGCTATCATTTCCTTCAATAAATTCAAATTTTTTAATTGTTTCAATAGCTCTAAAAAATTCATTATTTTTATAATCCCAAAATATAGGATTTGAAGTTAATCTATAAATAATAATTGCCAAACTACTCCCATCTAAAAAAATTTTATTATTCTCAATTTTATAGCTCATTTTAAAATTTTTTCCTTTATAAGAAAATGTGCTATCTTTGAAATTAAAATAAATTGTATCATTTTTATAGAAAGCAAAATTTTTCTTAAAATTTATTGAATAAATTGAAAGGATACTATCAAGGGCAAACATCATAATTCTGTCCCTTCAAGAGCCTTACTACAAGGACAATTTCTTTCATTTGGTATAAATTCAAGTGCATTTAAAATGATTTTCTTAATGTTCTCTAAATTATTCTTCATATTTTCAATAACTTCAAGTGTAGTTAATTTTTCCTCCTTGATACCAGCAGCATAGTTTGTCACAACATTTATTGAAGCATAACAAATTTCAAGCTCTCTACTTAAAATAGCTTCACTTACCATTGTCATTCCAACAACATCACAACCAAGAATTCTTAACATCTTTATTTCAGAAGGTGTTTCAAGTCTTGGTCCTTCCATTTGAACATAAACTCCAAATTCATTAACTTCTATATTCAAATTTTTAGCACTTTTAATTAAGCATTCCCTTAAAATTGGACAAAATGGTTGGGTTAAATCAATGTGAATAACTTTTGGACCTTCATAATATGTTAATGTTCTTTTTGAAAAATCAATAAAATCAGATGATATTACAATTTCATTTGGTTTTTTTGTAATACCACCAACAGCAGAAACACTTATAATTCTTTCAACATTTAGCATTTTAAAAGCATATATGTTTGCCTTATAATTTATTTTATGGGGTGGAATTGAATGTGCTCTTGAATGTCTTGGAAGAAAATATATTTCAAATTGATTATATTTAGCATATATTAATTTATCAGATGGATTTCCAAATGGTGTTTTAACTTCAATTTCATCAATAATTTCAATTCCTTGAATGTTATACAATCCACTTCCTCCAATTATTCCAATTTTCATGCTTGATTAATTCTCTTTTCTAATTCATCCTTATTCATGAAAACTTGAATTTGATAACCCTCCGCTATTTTTTTACCATCTTCATTATAGCCTTCAATATCACATATAAATTTATTGTTTTCAACACTTCTTAATATGGCTCTAATTTGAACCTTTTTACCAATTCTTGTAGGTGCTAAATGTTTTATACATATGCTATAACCAATGCCTTGCTCATTCTCTTCTAAATACTTTTCTAATAATCTCCTTGCACAAAGCTCTGCATGATAAACCAAACTCCAAGTTGAATACAAGTTATGAATTAAAACACCTTCAAATTCAGCTCTCATCGTTTCATCCGTTATAACTTCAATTTCATAATAATCTCCAATTTTGTAATTTTTCATTTTCTTTTTGCAGGCTCTTTATTTTCATGATTAACAAGCCAATCTCCACTTCTGTATGGCTCGTATTCCATATGCATAGGAAAATCTTTTCTTAATGGATGCCCTTCATAATCTTCTGGTAGTAATATCCTTCTTAAATCATTATGACCTTCAAATATAATACCAAATAAATCATAAACTTCTCTTTCTTGCCAATCCGCTCCATAAAAAATATCACTAATTGTTTCAATTTTTGGGTTATCTTTTGGAACAATACATTTTATATATTCTTCTTTATTTTCTGTGAGATTTCTGAAAAGGTAAATTATTTCAAAGTTTTCTTTTTTATCTACTGCTGTAATAAATGATAAATAATCATATCCACTTTCTTTAAGTTTTTTAACTTCATCTTTTATTTGCTCTTTTTGAACAATTCTCATAGTTGAAAATTTTAAAGTTTAAGTTAGTAAATATTCCATTTAAATAGTATTAAGTAATTTGAAAACTAATAACTTATAAAAATTTCAGGAAATTATTGTTTTTTGGGGAATTTAAGGAGAGCGAAGTTCATAAGCGGAAGGCTTATTTACATTGGACAATGCAGTGTTAGAATGCTTTGTCTAATAAATAGTGTTAAATAATTGACTATCAATAACTTATAAAAATTTTGAGAAATTACTGAATTTATCGGGGGTTTTGTTAGGGGGCAACAGCCCCCTGCCGAAAAATGGGCATTTTTAGGGTGGGTGGGGAAAATATAGAAAAATAAATAGTTTTAGAATTATTGGACAAAGCAGTGTTAGAAAATAATTTTCCTTTAAACTTTTCAAACTTATGAAAGATTATGTTTTAATTTTTATAATTTCAATAATTGGTATTTTTATTGCTTATGGAGTTTTACTATTATCTTACTTTTTAGGTCCGAAAAGAAAATTTATTGAAAAACTTGAGCCTTACGAATCAGGTGTTAAACCTGGAAAGTGGGCAAGAAGTTTGAACATTCATTACTATTTAATAGGATTATCATTTTTAGTTTTTGATATTGAAGCGATTTTCCTTTTTCCTTGGGCTTTAAACATTGAAAAATTTAAATTGTTTGCTTTTTTTGAAGCATTTATATTTATTATTATTTTATTAGTTGGTTACTTTTACATTTTATCAAAAGGTGGATTTCAAACAAAGTGATAATGACCTTTAAACTTTTCAAACTTATTATGAGTGAGGAGAAAATAATAGAAAAACAGCTTTTAAGAGCGATTATTTTAACAAAAGTTAAAGATGCTATTGAATGGGCTATAAATTGGAGTAGAGGTAATTCAATATGGCCTGCAACATTTGGTCTTGCTTGCTGTGCTATTGAAATGATGGCAAGCTCAATGCCAAGATATGATATGGCAAGATTTGGTTATGAAGTTTTCAGGGCTTCACCAAGACAAGCAGATTTAATGATTGTTGCAGGAACTGTTACTATGAAAATGGCTCCTGTTTTAAGAAAAATTTATGACCAAATGCCAGAGCCAAAATATGTTATATCTATGGGAACATGTGCTAATACAGGCGGAAAATATCACAATTATGCTGTTTTACAAGGTGTTGACCAAATTGTTCCTGTTGATATTTATGTTCCTGGTTGTCCTCCAAGACCTGAAAGCTTAATTTATGGAATTTTGGAGCTTAAAAAGAAAATTGAAAAAGAAAAGGGAATTATTTTATGAGAAAAATTTTATATTTTATAATTATTTTGATTGTTTTGGATTTGTTTATTTTAGGGTTCTTTTTCTTTAAGACGGAAAGTGAAAAACAAAAACTAATTAACAATTTTGAAAATCAAAAAAATCAGCTTGTTTATGATCTTGGTTATGTGGTTGCGCTTTTCGCAAGAGACAAAATTTTAAGTGAAAGTTTTCCTGAAAATGTTAGGAATTATTTAAACGAGCTTGTTAGGAGTGATAAGAATTTAGAGCTAATTTTAATTGCGGATTCAAGTGGAAAGGTTCTCTTTTCAACGAATGTTGCTTATGAAAACAAACAAATTGATGAAATTTTTTCTGAAAATATAACTTCCCTTGTTGATTATGAATTGAAATCTAATGAAGATAAAACTGTTTTTAATATGCCTATATCTGAGTTTAACAGGAGAATTTTATATTTAAGGATAGAGTATAAAAGGAGGTAAAGGATATGGAGAAAAAGGAAGGAGATATTTTGGATTGTTGTTTCAATCCTTCTTATCTTGAAATAGGTTGTAATTCATTTCTCATTAGTGACACTAGCAAAAGTAAAAAGTTAGATAACGGCTATGTGTGGCTATACAAAATTGAAATTCATTCAAAAAACAAAAATGATTTAGAAATTTTAAAAAATAATGTCTTTAATAAAGATAGAGCCAAGCTTATTATTTTTAAAGGAGAAGAAGAGATAGCAACTATTCATTGCGATTTTGAACTTAAAGAAAATCAAAATCTTCCTTACTTGGAATTTAAATATCAACCATGTGTTAGCGAGGACGATATTAAAAAATATACTTTCAACAGGAAAAGTCCAATAAAAGCTAAACTTGAATTATATATAGTAAATAATGAGGTGATAAATTTACTAAAAGAGGCAAGTTTTGAATATTATACATATTTAGCAGAGATCTAAAAGGAGGTAAAGGATATGTTAAATCTTCTCTTGATAGCGCAAAGTGAAATTTATCTCTATGGTTTGAACTATGAGGCTCTAACAGGAACAAGGAGGGTTGGCTCTGCTTTTGTTGATGGGATAAATGCTCTTACATTTCATCTGATAAATATAAATTATGAATATTCCACTTCTGACTATACTTTGAATAATAAAATTGGAAAGCCGTTTATTGGTTCTCAGTTCTTTGGATTTGGTTATTCTCTTGCTCCATTTGAAGCAAGTGTAATAATGAAGTACTTCGGTGATGCTTTTGACATAAATGGTGAAGGATGGTACTTAGGATATGGTCTTGGAGATGTAAAGGCAAATTTCAAGGTTGGAATTCCTATTGTAAAAAATACATTTGCAGTTGGATTTAGAGGTTATATCAACATTCCAATTGGTGAAGAAAAATATTTAGATACTACGAGATTTGATATTGATTCAATAAAAAATGTTCCATTTGCTACGCAAGACCCAACAGGTGGGAAAGGTGGAATATACAGACCATTTGCTTATAAAGTTTTGACTTATGGACTTGGTGGAGCAATTTCACTTCAAAAATATCCTTTGAGATTGAATTTTGAAGCTGTTTATAATATTGGTGATACTGCGAAAGGTGATGAATTTTGGCAATTTGGGTTGGGATTATTAGCTCATGTAGGAATTGTAAAACCTTATGCTGAATTTGTTTATCTCAAACCTATTGATACAAAATATTCTGATTCTTCTGCTAATTTATTAACATTTGGTTTAAAATTTGGTTATCCAAATTGGCATTTTGATATAGCACTTGAAAAACCATTAAATTATAATTTTGGACCTTATGGAACTGATTATGTAAATAACAGATTTAAACCTGATTGGAGCTTATGGGTAGGACTAAATTATACATATGAAGCAGGAATTCCAAAAGTTAAATATGGTGATGTTATAGCAATTGTTCAGGATGCTCAAAACAATTCACCAATTCAAAATGCTAGTGTAAATTTAAAGCTTGAAAAAGCAACTTTATCACAAACTACTGATCAATTTGGAAAATTTGAGTTTAAGAAAATTCCTGTTGGAAGTTATATAATTGAAGTTTCAGCAAAGGATTATCAACCAGAAGTCAGAACTATAACAATAAATGAAGGAAAAAATGAAATTAGAATTTTATTAAGTAAAATCAAGAAAGGAACAATTACAATAAGAGTATTTGATAGTGAAACAAAGGCTCCACTTTTAGCAAATGTTATTTTATTTAAGGATAATGTTAAAATTTCAGAAGATAGAACGAATGAGCAAACAGGAACAATTGTTTTTAAAGATTTAGAACCAGGTTCATATTCATTTAGGGTTGAAAAAGAAGGTTATATTGCTACTGTTAGAGCTATTGAGCTTAAAGAAAGTGCAGTTGAAGAGGTTGGATTAGTTAAAATAAAAGCAGAAGCACCGAAGTTTGTTAAACTAACAGGTAAAGTAGTAGATGCTAAAACAAATGCTCCAATACCTAATGCACAAGTGGTAGCAAGTGGTAAATCCACAATGACAGACCAATTTGGTTTATATACTATTGATTCTTTACCACTTGGAGTAATTCAAATTGGTGTTTCAAAAGAGGGTTATCAAACTTATTCAGAAGTAATTCAGGCAAATGTTGAAGGTGCTATTGTTAAGAATATAAGCTTAACACCATTAGAAGAAAAACCAAAAACTGGAAAAATTGTTGTTAGCGTAGTAGATAGAGAAACAAAGAAACCAGTTATGGCTAACATAACAATACCCGGAACTAATATATCAGGAGCAACTGATAATAATGGAACATATAGTTTTGAAATAGGTCCTGGTGAATATGCTTTAAACATTCAACCACAAGATCAATCTTACTATCCTCAAATTAAACAAATCCAAGTAAAAGCAGGAGAAACTACTACTATTATAGCAGAGCTTGTTAAGAAGGAAGCAAAAATTGTTGTAAGGAATATATATTTTGACCTAAATAAGGCAACATTAAGACCTGAAAGCTATCCTGTATTAGATGAATTATGCCAACTCCTTAAAGAAATGCCTACCGCCAAAGTAGAAATTGGAGGTCATACAGATAGTAGGGGTCCAGATGAATACAATATGAGGCTTTCAGAAGCAAGAGCAAATACTGTAAGGGATTACTTCATTACGAAGAATTGTATAAGTGCTGACCGCATTATTGCAAGAGGTTATGGAAAAACTATGCCTGTTGTATTTCCTGAAAAGAGTGAAGCGGATTATCAATTAAATCGTAGAGTTGAAATTAAATTTATAGGAGAAAAGTAATTTATGGGGGGTTTTGACCCCCTTAAAAAATACAAAAATTTAAAAGAAGCAAAAGAAATTATTGATAAATTGAAAAGTGAAAATAAAATTATTGTTTTTACAAATGGTGTTTTTGATATTATTCATCCTGGACATATTGAATTATTAAGAAGTGCTAAAAGCTTTGGAGATTTTCTAATTTTAGCATTAAATACTGATAGCTCAGTTAAAAAAATTAAGGGAGATAAAAGACCAATTTTTTCCTTAAATGAAAGAATAAAAATTTTATCATCAATTGTTTATGTGGATTTAATAGTGAGTTTTGAAGAAGAAACACCTTATGAAGTTATAAAATTTTTAAAACCTGATATTTTAGTAAAAGGAGGAGATTATAGAATTGAAGATGTTATTGGTAGAGAATTTGTTAAAGAAGTTAAAATTGTTCCGTATTTAGAAGGTTATTCAACAACGAAAATTATTGAAAGAATTAAAAATGCTTGATTTAAATAGAAGGGAAATGTTAGCAATTAGTTTATTTTTCACATTTGTTTTAATTGGTGAAATTGGGCTTTGGTACTATAAGGTTTTAAATCCCCCAAAATATGAAATTTTAAAAAAACCAAATAATGAGATTATTTTAAAAGATTCAATTAAGAAATTAAGTTTAAATAATTCATCTTATGAGGAGCTTCTTGAAGTTCCCGGTATTGGTCCAACATTAGCAAAAAGAATCATAGAAAATAGACCATATAATAGTGTTGAAGATTTAATGAAGGTTAAAGGCATAGGGAAAAAGAAATTTGAAAAATTAAAGGATTATTTCCAGCCTTAAAATTTTCTATCTGCGGGAGTGGCGGAATAGGAAGACGCGGCGGATTTAGGATCCGCTCCCGAAAGGGGTGTGGGTTCAAGTCCCACCTCCCGCATAATATGAAATTACTAATTTTTGATTTTGATGGAACACTTTTTGATACTTCTATTGGTTTAACACTTTCTATAAATGAGCTAACTTCAAAATATAATCTTGAAAAATTAGATAGGGAATATGTTAAGAAAATTGTAGGAGGAGGTATTGAAGCAACTTTAAAAGAAATTTTCAAGGAGAAATTTCATGAAGGCTTAATTGAAGAATTTAATAGTATTTATAGGAATTATATGTTTGAGGGTCTTGTTCCATATACGAATATATTTGAAACAATAAGGAAAATAAAAGAAAATTTAGAAGTTAAAAATGTTATTTTTAGCAACAAAACGAAATTTTTCATAATTGAAATTTTAAGAAAATTTGATGTTTATCATTTATTTGATGAGATAATAACAATTGATGATGGATATAAAAAACCTGATACAAAAGCTATAGATTACTTAATAGAAAAATATGAAGTTAAAAAGGAAGATGTTTATATGATTGGTGATAGTTGTTATGATATTCAAACTGCTAAAAATTCAGGAGTAAAAAGTATTTTTGTTAGTTGGGGGTTTGGTGAGAACTGCTTTGCTGATTTTGTTGTAAATGAGCCAGATGAAATATATAATATAATAATTTCAAAATAGCTAAATTTCCTCTGTGAAATGTTTTATAAGCCTTATCAGTTAATAAAGATTGATGAATTAGTTTTAAAATATCTTCCTTACTATAAAATTGATTTATTTTTTTTAGTTGTTTAGTAATAAAAGAAGGTTTTATTGCTTCATTTAAGTTTTCCTTTTCATACAATAAATTTAAAAGCACCCTTAAAATATAAGCATTAGATTCTATGAACTTTGTATTCTCTAAAAGTTTTATACTACTTAAAAAGTCAAAATTTTGTAAATAATTTAAAAATTCGTAAATTTTCTTTTCTTCAAAATTACTAATTATCACCTCAAAATTTTCCTCACCACTTAAATATATTTTTTCTATTTCATTAGAGCATGTTTTTAAATCATTTGGTAAAATTTGAACAAGTTTCTCAATTTGATAAGCATTTAAATTGATATTTAAAGATTTTAATTTTTGAATAATCCATTTTCGTTTTTCATCTTTATTTAAATAAGGCATTAGGACAATAACACAATTTTCACTTTTTGTTATATTTTTCTTAATGAAATTTTCAGCTAAATTTTCAAGTTTCTTTAAATTGTTTTCATAAAAGTCTAAACTTGAATATAAAATAACTTTATTTTCATTTATTTTTAAAAGCAATTTCCAATTTTTCATCTCTTCAAAATTTTTAACAATAGCTAATTTTTTCCTTTTATTAAAAATTTCAGATGATTTTAAGTAATTTATTATTTCTTCTACATTTGTTTCATCTCCAAAAAATAATGATTTTTCATAATCTATAAATTTTTGAGCAATTGCTCTAATTGGATAATCTTCTGGTCCAAGTAAAATAAAAACATTTTTTTGCTGATATTCAGAAAAATTTTTTAAAAAATCAATATGAGTTAGCATAAATTATAAGTCCGTTTCTTGAAGCTGAAAATATATAATTATTATATACAATTAAGTCAAACAAAACATCACCTGTATATTCAGGTGATCTGTATCGTGCTATTTCACCTTCAACTATAGTTTTTCTTCCAAGCTTAAATTCATTTTCAACTTTATCCAAATCAAATATTCTAACACCACCCTTACCTGCTGCTAAATATAAGTAGCTTCCCTTTAAGTACAATCCAAGAGCCTCACCCAATCCAATATATCTTATAATAGGCTTTATATCTTTTGGATTTGAAACATCAAATACATAAAGTCCAAGCTTTCCAAAACCCACATAAGCTCTATTATTATAGTATTTTACAGCAACAGCAAATGTTGTATCACCGAGTGTATATGAGCCTACAAGTTTTATATTTTTTATATTTGAAATATCAAGGATTAAAAGCCCCGCAGGTCCATCAGCAACATATGCATAATTTCCTACAACATGAATAGCACGAGCAAAACCAGGAGTATCAAAATATGAAATGATTTTGGGATTTTTCGGATTTGATATGTCATAAACTGTTATACCTGCTTCTGCATCTGCCATAAAAAGGTAATTTTCTTTAATATCAATATATAAAGCAGAATCTCTTGAAGGAACTTGTGAAACAATACTTGCGGTATAGGGGTCAGTTATATCAATTACGATAAGACCTGCTTCTCCACCTGCTACATATAAATAATTACCTTTTACTTTAAGACCTATTGGCATTCCGTCAACTTTAATTTCAGGAGCAATTCCAAGTTGCTTAATATCTGAAAAATCAATAATATATATACTTTTTAAAGAGCTTAAATAAGCATAATTTCCTTTTACTTCAATACCTACAATAGGTTTGTTAGATTTCCATCTTGATACAAGTCTTAGATTTAAACTATCACCAAATCTCAAACTATCAGTTTGAAGAAAAAGGAAAAATATCATATTTTAAAATTTTAAAGCAAAATGACCCATTTTTTCCTTGTCCAATAATTCTGAAATGTAGATTATTTCTATATTTTTCCCACCCACCCTAAAAATAAGCCTTCGGCTTATGAACTTCGCTCCCCTTAAATCCCCCCAAAAATCTATAATTTCCTAAAATCTTCATAAGTTATTGATAATCAATCATTTAACACTATTTATTGGACAAAGCACTAATTTCTAAAATTTTCATAAGTTAAAGCATAATTTTTGAGGTTGTTTAAATTCAATAAAAATTTTGTATAAGACTTTCTAATATCTGAATAGCATTTAATGCAGCACCTTTTCTTAAATTATCAAATACTGACCAAAATAAAAATGTATTTTCTAAAAATGGATGTTTTCTTAATCTACTAATATAAACTTCATCCTTATTTACAACTTCAATTGGTGTGAAATAGTTTTCGTTATTATAAACTATTCCTTTAAATTCTTTTAGACTATTTTCAATTTCTTGAAAATTTCCCTTTTCTAAATCTATCTCTACACTTTGTGAATGACAGAATTCAATAGGAACTCTAACAGTTGTTGCTGATATTATTAAATTTTCAAAATGTAAAATTTTTCTACTTTCATTTATAATTTTCCATTCTT